>Ga0208853_1000350_pt1 | contig 14188 bp, 10 predicted proteins | sample LakMenEpi03Oct11_FD_150667 | JGI IMG/M metagenome (GOLD analysis project Ga0208853, IMG submission 150667) | Freshwater microbial communities from Lake Mendota, WI - 03OCT2011 deep hole epilimnion (SPAdes) | ecosystem: Environmental > Aquatic > Freshwater > Lake > Epilimnion/Euphotic zone ... | reverse complement strand
AACCCATTTTGCTGGTTCCCAGTACTGTACCTGAGAATCGTGCAATCCAGTTGCAATATACATATTGGGATAGTTTTGTGTCGTTACATTGTCGTATGGTGAATAGGAAAGCATATAATCATAATATTTTTTTACATTTGGATTTCCCCATTCGTCATATTCACCGGTAGTCAATGGAATGGTTTCGTCTAACATTGTTGTTACCACATCTACAAAGGGCACTTGTGCAATTACACCATGGTATAACTCTGGGGAAATATTTACAATTGCACCCATTAATAATCCTCCAGCCGAACCACCTTCGGCATACAAATGGCTAGGTGAAGTATATTTTTCGGATATTAAAAACTTGGAACAATCAATAAAATCGGTAAACGTATTTTTCTTCTTTAATAACTTTCCGTTTTCATACCAAGGACGACCTAAATCTTCACCACCTCGGATGTGAGCAATAGCAAAAATAAATCCCCTGTCCAAAAGCGATAATCGAACAGAAGAAAAATGACAATCCATCGTAACACCATAGGATCCATAGCCGTATAGTAAAGTTGGATTTGCACCCTCTTTTTTCATTCCTTTTCGATAAACCATAGAAATGGGCACTTTTGCTCCATCTGTTGCGGTAGACCAAATTCTTTCTTCTTGATAATTATTCTTATCAAATTTACTATCGAAATCTCGGGACAAAACTTCCTGTTCTTTTAGGATTGTCTTTTGCTTTGTTTGCATGTCAAAATCAATAACCGAAGGTGGTGTGGCTAATGATTGGTAACCATAACGCAAGATTGGAGTATCAAAATCCAAATTGGTGGTGGTATATGCCATATAGGTTTCGCTTTCAAAAGGCAAATAGTACTCTCCTTCTCCACCCCAAGGAATAATTCTGATTTTATTCAAACCGTCAGCACGTTCAGAAACCACTAGATGATCTTTAAAAATGTCAATATCTTCCAATAAAACATCTTCTCTGTGCGTTATTACATCCACCCAGTTTTCTTTTGAAGTCTGGGCTTCTAGAGTTTTCATTAGCTTAAAATTGGTCGCTTTGTCTTTGTTGGTCACAATATAAAAATGGTCTCCATAATGCGATATAGAATATTCTAAGCCACGAGTTCTCTTTTGAAAAACTTTAAACTTAGCATCGGGTGTAGCTGATAAAATCGTTTGATATTCAGTAGTCATAGTGCTACTAGAATTGATAATAATGTATTTTTTTGATTTCGATTTATAGACAGAAACATCAAAAGTGTCGTCTTTTTCAAAATAAACCAAAGCGTCTTCAGTTGCAAATGTCCCTAGTTTATGTTTATAAATTTTGTCGGCACGAAGCGTAACTTCATCTTTTCGAGAATAAAATAAGGTTTTGTTATCACTTGCCCATGTGGCGCCACCAGTAGTGTTTTCGAGTTTTACAGGAAGAATTTCGCCCGTTATTAAATTCTTAATTTGAATGGTATATTGCCTTCTTGAAACAGTATCAACACCAAAACTTGCCCAAATATTGTCTTCACTTATGCTCAATCCTGATAAGTTAAAATAAGCATGCCCTTGTGCCATTTCATTACAATCAAAAAGGATTTCTTCCTTTGCTTCCAAACTTCCTTTTTTTCTAGAATGAATGGGATAGTCTTTTCCTTTTTCAAATCGGGTTATGTAGTAATAACCGTTGTAGAAATAAGGAACCGACTCATCGTCTTCCTTAATGCGGGCTTTCATTTCCTCAAACAAATCTTTTTGAAAATCCTTTGTGTGAGCAGTTGATTGTTGGTAGTATTCGTTTTCTTGATTGAGATAATCAACTACCTCAGGGTTTTCCCGATTGTTTAACCAATAATAATTGTCGGTACGAATATGACCGTGTTTCTCCAACGAATGAGGAATAATTGAAGCATTTGGCGGTAACACTATAGTTTCGGGCATTGAATATATTATTTTAAATTACAAAAATAATGATACTCTTTATAGTGTTTCTAAATTTAAAATAAAGTTATGCACTTAAAAATTAACAGTTTTATACCTAAATTTCAATGTTTTCCAAAGTTTCCAATACATATTCATGCATTTCTTGTGTGTAATCAAGATGAGTAACCATACGCAATGCACCTTTACCCAGCAAACTAATTTGAATACCTTGTTGTTTTAGTCTGTCCATGATAAGTTTATCATCAATATGAAATTGAACAGAAAACACTATAATGTTTGTTTCTACAGGTTCCACTTTTTCAACCCAAGAACAAGAAGCCAATTTTTGCCCTAATTCCTTCGCTCTTATGTGGTCTTCTTCTAGCCGATTGATATTGTTTTGCAACGCAAAAATTCCGGCTGCTGCCAAATAACCCGATTGACGCATATTGCCTCCAAATATTTTTCGAATACGCAACGCTCTATGAATCGTTGCAGCATCAGAGACTAAAACTGAACCTATTGGACATCCCAAACCTTTGGAAAAACAAACCGAAATGGTATCAAATAGTTCTCCAAATTGCTTTGGCTGTTGATTTTTTGCTACCAAAGCATTCCATAATCGCGCACCGTCTAAATGGTATTTTAAATTATGGTCAACGCAAATTTGCTTTATCTTTTGCAATTCAGAAATCTCATAACAAGCACCACCGCCTTTGTTTGTAGTGTTTTCTATTCCAACCATTTTGGATAAAGGCGTGTGATAAAACTCTGGATCATTGATTCCCGCTTTCACCTGTTCGGCTGTAATCATGCCTCGATTTCCATCCAATAAATTGAAATTAACGCCACTGTTTGCAGATGCTCCGCCCGATTCATACAAATGAATATGTGACCATTTATCGCAAATGATTTGGTCTCCAGAATTGGTATTCAATTTAATAGCGGTTTGATTCGCCATCGTTCCTGAGGGAAAAAACAATGCTGCTTCCATTCCAAATAAATCGGCTACCATATTCTCAAAAGCATTGACTGTTGGGTCTTGTTTGAACACATCATCGCCTACTTTAGCTTCAAACATGGCTTGCATCATTTCGGGAGATGGCTTGGTAACGGTATCGCTAATTAAATTTATTTCCATTTAAAGAATATTAGTCTATTTTTGTGGTGGATTCTAGCCCCGATGGTAGCGGCATCCTTTTGTTTTGTCATGCTGAGCCTGTCGAAGCACAAAACAAAAGATACAGCGTACAGCGGGAATAGCTCCTGAAATAAATTCAGGATAAATCAAATAATAAAACACAAAACTACATTAATTTATGACAAATACCGAACAAATAAAAGGTATTGTAGAACGTCTTGGTGCGTTGAGGAGGTATCTTTGACATTGATGCCAAGCTTATAGAAATTACTAACGAAGAAGAAAAAACCTTTGCACCTAACTTTTGGAACAATGCAAAGGAGGCCGAAATTATTGTCAGAAACTTACGCTCTAAGAAAAAATGGGTGGAAGATTTTGAAAAAGGCAACGCTATGGCAGAAGAGCTTCAAATTATTTACGATTTTTTCAAAGAGGGCGATGCTACCGGAGAAGAATTAGTTTCTCATTATGAACTGACCAATGCTCATATTGAAAACTTAGAGTTCAGAAACATGCTTTCGAATGAAGGCGATAATTTGAGTGCAGTTATTCAAATTACAGCTGGCGCAGGAGGAACCGAAAGTTGTGATTGGGCATCAATGTTGATGAGAATGTACATGATGTGGGCAGAAAATCAACAATACAAAATAAAGGAATTAAACTTTCAGGAAGGTGAAGTTGCCGGAATTAAGACTGTGACTTTAGAAATTGAGGGCGATTTTGCTTTTGGTTATTTGAAAGGAGAAAATGGTGTCCATCGCTTGGTTCGCATTTCTCCCTTTGACAGTAATGCGAAACGTCATACATCTTTTGCCTCAGTTTATGTGTATCCTTTGGTTGACGATACTATAGAAATCGAGATTAATCCTGCCGATATTGACATTATTACTTCGCGTTCGAGTGGTGCAGGAGGACAAAATGTAAACAAAGTAGAAACCAAAGTACAATTGTTTCACAAACCAACGGGAATTCAAATTCAATGTTCGGAAACCCGTTCGCAACAAGACAACCGACAACGTGCGATGCAAATGTTGAAATCACAATTGTATGAAATAGAGTTAAAAAAGCAACAAGCACAACGAAGTGATATTGAAGCTGGAAAAATGAAGATTGAATGGGGTTCTCAAATTAGAAATTATGTGATGCACCCCTATAAATTGGTAAAAGATGTTCGTTCGGGACATGAAACCAGCGATGTGGAAGCAGTGATGAATGGTAATATTGATTCTTTTTTGAAAGCGTATTTGATGATGATGGGACAGAAAGAAGTGTAGTTAGTTTGCGAGTTTCGGGTTTAAGGTTTTGGATTTAATCTACAACTATTAGGAATTTAAAATTGTATTCACTTAATTTGATATTATAAAACCAAAAAACCATGAATTCATTCTCTCTTCAGGAAATTAATGCTATTTTACAAGGTGAAATTGTTGGTGCAACTTCTTGTAAAATAACAGCTCCAGAACAATTAGAAATGGCCAGTGAAACCGAAATTTCTTTTATTGGTAACAAAAAATATGAAAAATTTTGGGAAAAATCCAAAGCTTGTGTTGCTGTAGTAAACGAAGATATTGCCATTGAACCCGGAGCTAATCGTGCTTTTATTAAAGTTAAAAATGCCGATTTGGCAATGTCACAAATTTTAGAATTATTTGCTCAACCTACTCCTTTTTTCAGTATTGAAATCCATCCAACTGCTATCATCGATACAACTGCTGTAATAGGCAAGGGAACTAAAATTGGTGCGGGAAGTTATATTGGTCCAAAAGTTACTGTTGGAGAAAACACCACTGTTTACCCAAATGTAACCATTCTCGATGAAAGTACTATAGGAAATAATACCGTTATATGGTCTGGTGCTGTAATTCGTGAAAGATGTCACATTGGGAACGATTGTATTTTACATCCTAATTGTACTGTAGGAGCTGATGGTTTTGGTTTTCGACCTGATCCACAAAGAGGTTTGGTTAAAATTCCACAAATTGGAAATGTTATCATTGGAAACAACGTTGAAATTGGTGCCAATTCTTGTGTTGACCGTGGAAAATTTAGTTCTACTGTATTAGGAGATGGCTGTAAAATTGATAATTTAGTTCAAATTGGACACAATTCTAAGCTTGGAAAATTCTGTATCATGGCTGGTAACTCTGGTTTAGCAGGTTCTGTTACTTTAGGCAATGGAGTAATTATTGGTGGTAGCGCTTCCATCAAAGACCATACTAGTATTGGAGATGGAGCGATTGTTGGTGCAGGTTCTGGGGTTACAGGCGATATTGAAGCTGGAAAAACAGTATTGGGTTATCCTGCTGTGGATGCACGAGATGCTTTAAAACAATGGGCCATTTTAAAAAGATTAGTTAGAGATTCGAATAAATAAATTTTCGTTTCAAATAAAAGCTTTATGTTTGCAACGAGGATTCCGAAAGGAAGTTACACCTCACCGCATTAGTCGATCGCTCCAGATCGGCTTTTGTACTTTTATAGAAATACTAAAGCCCAAAATAGCAAACTATTATGGGCTTTGGTATTTGCATAAAAATTGATTTATAAAACTTCTTTTAAGAAATTTTGAAACGCTATCCACGAGCGTTTATCTGCTTTTTCATTATAGGCAGCGCCTTTCGAGTTATCATTTCCAGCATCTTTATGGGTAAAAGCGTGAACTGAATTAGCATAAAAAACCATTTGCCAATCGGCGCCAGAAGCTCTCATTTCGTATTGAAAATCGTCCACTTCTTCTTTTGGCACATAGGGATCATCAGCGCCATGAAGTACTAATACTTTTGGAATTATTTTATCTATTGGTCTTATGGCATCTTTACCTAAACCGCCATGAAACGAAACTACACCTTGCACTTTCATATTGGCTCTTGCCGCTTCAATCGCTCCTGTTCCACCAAAACAGTAACCCATCACTACAATTTTATCGGGATTGGCTCCTAGCTTAACCAATTCGTTCAAAGCCAATTGAATTCTATTCTGATATTCAGCAAAATTCTTTTTGTAATAACCAGCTTTTGGTCCAGCTTCTGAAGTATTTTTTGGTTTGCTGTCTTTACCATAAATATCAGCAACAAAGGAATAATAACCTAATTCAGCAAGTTTTGAGGCACTTTCTTTAGAATGCGAATCAACACCTAACCAAGCTGGCAATATTAACACACCTGGCTTTTCTTTTAATGCTGCAGTAGGTTTAATACCAAATCCACTTAACACTTGTTCACCATCTTTATAGTCAATGGCTTTAAGTTGTGCGGATGCATTGATTGATACTTGCATTATAATAGCGAGAATAATAATTTTACTTTTCATATTGTTTAATTTATCGAAGTAAAATTAACCATTAATAATTATAACAATAGTTAAAACTGTACTAAAAAAAAAAGCACCCAAAGATGCTTTTACTTTTTATGATGGAAATTCAATATCTAAATAAAAATCTTTAAGAAATAATAAACTATTGCTGCCAAAACACCAGAAACAGGGATGGTTAAAATCCAAGCCCACAACAATTTAACTGTTACACCCCAACGCACTGCTGAAACCCTTTTGGTTACTCCAACTCCAATAATTGAACCAGTAATGGTATGAGTAGTGGATACAGGAATTTTAAAATGTTCTGTAGTGAATAAAGTTAATGCACCAGCCGACTCGGCTACAACGCCTTCAAAAGCAGTTACTTTCGTGATTTTGGAACCCATTGTTTTTACAATTTTCCAACCTCCACTGAGCGTTCCTAAGGCAATCACAGTATAACATGTTAAAGGAATCCAACTAGGCATATTGGCTTCTATTCCATTATCTTCATCAGGTAAAATTACATTTAAATCCAGCCAACCATCAGACATATTTACATGTGGGTTCATTTTTAAATATACGGCTACAGCAGCTGCAATAATACCCATAACTTTTTGAGAGTCATTACCTCCATGTCCTAAACTGAAAGCTGCCGAGGACAACAACTGCATTTTTTTTAAAATTTTCTCTGCCTTTGCAGTCGAAAAACTACTAAAAACTAAATTGAAAATAGCTAAACTGAAAAATATAATGGCAACCAAAAACCATTTGATGTTGGATGGTTCACTAATAAAATACCAATATTTGTTATGAAATAGAGCTTTTTTTGGTTGCACATCAAATTTTAAAACCGAATATAAAAACCAAAGAACCAATAGCATAAACACAATAGTAACTATTTTTGGCCAACTATTTTTCTTGGAAGAATACATCATCCACAAGGAAATAAAATAGGAAATTAACATCCCTAACAATGGTGCAAAAACAATAAATAAAATAACGATTACCACACCTGATGGCAATAATTCTCCATTTTTTGCTTCTTTTAGCCAATTTACAATTTTGAATCCAGCGTGTTCTGGGTCAGTAACATCACGGAAACCATGTGCAATCGCTGCTCCAGCAAAACCTCCAATTAATGTGTGAGAAGAGGAGGAAGGAATTCCTTTCCACCATGTCAAAAGATTCCAAATAATAGCTGCGATAACTCCGGCTAAAATCACAACCAAATCAATACTACTAGTATGAGCCGTTTTTGCAACAGTATCGGCTACTCCAAAACCAAAAACCCAATAGGCCATAAAATTGAAAAGTGCAGCCCAAAGTACTGCCTGAAAAGGTGACAAAACTCTTGTGGCTACAATTGTTGCTATCGAATTGGCGGCATCGTGAAAACCATTGATATAATCAAATACCAAGGCAAGAATTATAATTACTATTAATAAAGTCATATTTTTTTTAGTATTCAGTGTTCGGGATTAAGTATTCAGTAGTAACATTTAAACTGCTTACTAAAAACTGCAAACTGACAACTGGTTTAAGAATGTTTTACTGAAATTTGTTCCATCACGTTGGAAACACTTTTGCATTTATCCGAAGCAGATTCTAAAGCAGAAAGCACTTCTTTATATTTAATGATATTTTTAACATCGGTTTCGTTTTCAAAGATATCAGCAACCGCTTTATCAAAAACTGAATCAGCTTTGCTTTCTAGTTTATTGATTTTTTTACACGTTTCCTTTATCGCTTTGTGATCTTTCATGTCTTTCAATTCTTTGATACCAATATTGATCAATTGACAAGCTTCAAGATTAATCTCGGTTAATTTACGGATTGATTTTGTTATTTTTTCGACTTGATACAATCTCATTCTACTGGCCGCACCATGCATATAATCGGCCACATTATCAATCGCTTTAATTAAAGCATGAATATCTTCTCTATCAAATGGAGTGATGAAATTGCGACTCAATTCTAAATGTGTTATATGAGTAATCTCTTCAATTGCTGCTTCCAAATCTTCTATTTTGCTATAAAAATCCTCACGTTCCGCTTTGGGAGCATTTACTGCTTCATGCAGAGTTTCTGCAAGTAATACTAAATTTGCTGTCGCTTGTTCAAAAAGTGGAAAGAACTTTTTATCTTTTGGAACTAAAAATTGGAAAATACTGTTTATAGTCATAGTGTTGAAATTTGATGCAAATGTATATCACTAATGTTAAGTGAATATTAACAAATCACATTTAAGAAGTAACAAAAATATATAATTTATTAAGACAAAAAATTATAGAACAAACTCTTATTTCTCCTTTTGAAAACGTTTTCGTAGATTAGCAACCAAATAAGAACAATAGCAATTATTCATTACTATGGACATCAACTTCAATAAAAACGAAGATCATAACAAACTTTTGCTAACAGATTTAAAACAACACTTTGCCAAAGTAAAAGTTGGCGGCGGAACCAAACGCATAGAAAAACTTCATGCCGAAGGCAAAATGACGGCTCGTGAACGCATTGATTATCTGCTTGATGCTAAAGCGAATAGTATTGAAATTGGTGCTTTTGTTGGCGATGGCATGTATGCTGAACATGGCGGATGTCCATCGGGTGGTGTAGTTGTAAAAATGGGATACATCAAAGGAAAACAATGCATTGTTGTAGCCAATGATGCCACTGTAAAAGCGGGTGCATGGTTTCCAATTACGGCTAAAAAAAATCTTCGGGCACAGGAAATTGCCATGGAGAATCGATTGCCAATTATCTATTTAGTAGATTCTGCAGGTGTTTATTTACCAATGCAAGACGAAATTTTCCCCGATAAAGAACACTTCGGACGCATATTCAGAAACAATGCTATCATGAGTAGCATGGGTATTACCCAAATTGCAGCCGTAATGGGAAGTTGTGTTGCTGGTGGTGCTTATTTGCCTATTATGAGTGATGAAGCCATGATTGTCGATAAAACGGGAAGTATTTTCTTGGCAGGAAGTTATTTAGTAAAAGCAGCTATTGGCGAAAATATCGATAACGAAACGCTCGGTGGCGCTACAACCCATTGCGAAATTTCAGGAGTTACCGATTATAAAGCCAAAGACGACAAAGACGCTTTAGAACGAATTAAAAGCATTGTTGGCAAAATTGGCGATTATGAAAAAGCAGGTTTTAATAGAGAAACTGCTCAAAAACCAACTTTAGAAGAAAAGGATATTTACGGTATTATTCCAAAATCGAGAAGTGACCAATATGACATGATGGAAATCATCAAGCGATTGGTCGACAACTCCGAAATGGATATGTATAAAGAGGATTATGGAAAATCCATCATCACTTGTTATGCCAGAATTGACGGTTGGGCGGTCGGAATTATTGCCAATCAAAGAACGGTTTCCAAAACAAAAAAAGGCGAAATACAGTTTGGTGGTGTTATCTATTCAGACTCTGCTGATAAAGCCACGCGTTTTATTGCCAATTGCAACCAAAAGAAAATTCCTTTATTATTTGTACAAGACGTAACCGGATTTATGGTAGGTTCCAAATCGGAACATGGTGGAATAATAAAAGATGGTGCCAAAATGGTAAATGCTGTTGCCAATTCGGTGGTACCAAAATTCACGGTGATTGTGGGCAATTCTTATGGCGCAGGAAATTATGCCATGTGTGGCAAAGCTTATGATCCGAGATTAATTGTTGCTTGGCCAAGTGCTGAACTTGCCGTTATGGGTGGCACTCAAGCAGCCAAAGTATTAGCACAAATAGAAGCATCTTCCTTAAAAGCCAAAGGCGAAATAGTAGATGAAAAAGTAGAAAAAGAATTATTTGACAAAATCAAAGCAAGATACGATGCCCAAGTTTCTCCTTATTATGCAGCAGCACGTTTGTGGACTGATGCCATCATTGACCCACTAGAAACTCGCACTTGGATTTCTATGGGAATTGAAGCGGCCAACCACGCGCCGATTGAGAAGAAATTTAATTTGGGAGTGATACAAGTGTAATTTTAGATATTAGATATTTGATATCCTTAATCTTTTCATTACTTGAAATTTAATCATCATATGTGAAATGTTAAATAGATAGCATTCACACAATCTTGTCATTCCGACGAAGGAGGAATCTCATAATCTTTATGTCTAAAGTTATTATCAAACAATAACTATTAATAAATGAAATAGTTTGAATAAACTCAATAAAATAATTTTCCTAATTATATTTTCCATTGCAGGAATAATAATCTCTTATATATTAGCCTATTTTATTCAAATAATAATAATCCCAGACGATTGTTATTATCATATAAATAAAACCAATTGGTTAATCGAATTGTTATATGACTTTGAAAGCTCAAATGGCAACCATCCTTATCCATCCAATTTTCAATTTGTTTTAATCTTCGGTTTTGGAATATATTTGTCATATCTTTTTAGTAATCGCGTTTTAAAAATTTAGAATGGAATTATTCCAAACATTCAAAACCAACATCACCACCATTCCATTACCAGAGAAATTTACTTTTCCCTTCTATTACGAGCCACATCCATTGAGTGTAATAGCGGCTAAAGCATTGCAAAACTATCTTGAAACGCAAAACGATTTCCAACACAACTTTGGTCTAAATGACATCCAACAAGGATTGGTTATAGGCAAAATGTTTGGCGTTCTAGTGGTGCAAAATCAAAAAAATGAGTTGGGTTTTCTTTGGGCTTTTTCGGGGAAATTGGCTGAAAGCAATCAACATCCTTTTTTTGTACCCACGGTTTTTGATATGCTGGAAGAAAATAGCTATTTCAAAAAAGAAGAAACCATTCTTAATCAGTATAACAAAAAAATAGAGAAACTTGAAAACGATGAAAATCACCTTGCTGCTGTAAAACATTTGGAGAAAATTAAACAACAAGCAGCAGTTGAAATCAAAGATCAAAAAGAACAAATCAAAAGCAACAAAAAACTTCGTGCCGAGAAAAGAATAACCTTTCAAATAGATTCGTTAAACCAACTCAACAAAGAAAGTCAAGACGAAGGCATTTTGCTCAAGAAAATGACTCAATATTGGAGACATCATATTCAAGCAGCTACTGAATTGGTTGACATCTTTACTCAACAAATCAATCAACTCAAAGAAGAACGCAAGCAAAAATCATCAACACTGCAACAACAATTATTTGCCGAATATGTCTTTTTAAATCAATACCAAGAACTAAAAAGTTTGGAAGAAATATTTAAGGGAAATCCACCCGCTGGTGCTGGCGAATGTGCAGCGCCAAAACTATTGCACTTTGCTTTTAAACATGAGTTGAAACCTATTGCTATGGCGGAATTTTGGTGGGGACAATCGCCCAAAGGTGAAATGAGAAAACACCAACAATTCTATCCTGCTTGCACCGGAAAATGCGAACCTATTTTGAAACACATGCTTCAAGGAATTCCTATGGAGGAAAATCCGTTTGCTATAAATCCTGCGGAAGGAAAAGAGTTAGCAATTGTTTTTGAAGATGACTATTTATTGCTTGTCAATAAACCAGCAGAATTTCTCTCCGTTCCTGGAAAACAAATCACCGATTCTGTTCAGACTAGAATAAAAACGCTCTATCCCAATGCCATGATAGTGCATCGATTGGACATGTCCACTTCGGGTTTACTGATATTTGGAAAAACTCCTGATATTTATAAGAAACTGCAAGCCCAATTCATCAAACGAAACGTAAAAAAACGCTACGTCGCCCAGTTGGATGGAGTATTGTCTGAAGATAGCGGTAGTATCAATTTGCCATTGCGTGGTGATTTACACAACCGCCCCAATCAAATAGTGTGCTTCGAGCAAGGAAAACCAGCCCAAACCCATTGGGAAGTTATAGAAAGAAAAGACAACAAAACCCTAGTGTACTTCTACCCTATTACAGGACGAACACACCAACTTCGTGTGCATGCCGCGCATTCATTAGGTTTAAACACACCCATCGTTGGCGATGATTTATATGGTACCAAAGCCGACCGTTTGCATTTGCATGCAGAGCGCATTACTTTCGTTCATCCTATTTCAAAAGAAATAATAACGTTTACTTGTGAAATTATTTTTTAAATTCGTCTTCAATAAAAAGTTATTTTTACTTATTACTAAAACCTTTCCATTATGAACAAAATTATAAGTTACTCTTTTGTTATAATTGCTTTTCAAACACTAACGGCACAAGAAACTTTCACTCGAAGAGATTCCCTTCAGGGTGGACTGCGTTTTGAACGAACATGCTTCGATGTAATGCACTATGGATTGGATATTAAAATCAATCCTAAGGATAAAACCATTGTTGGTTTTAATGAAATTGAGTTTAAAGTTGTAACCAATACCACTAAAATCCAATTGGATCTATTTGAAAATATGAAAGTAGATAGTATTATTTTCAATGCCAAAAAACTCAACTATACAAGAGAGTTTAATGCAGTATTTATAAAATTTGAAACCCCTCTGACTACAGAATTACCCGTTCAAAAAATACAATTTTACTATTCAGGCAAACCAATAATTGCCAAACGTGCACCTTGGGATGGTGGTTTTGTTTATTCCAAAGATCCTCAGGACAAAGACTGGATAGGAGTTGCCGTGCAAGGCACAGGAGCCAGTTTGTGGTATCCTGTAAAAGACACTCAAACCGATGAACCTGATAATGGAGCGACTATAAAAGTGGCGGTTCCCAATGGTTTGATAAATGTTTCTAACGGACGCTTTTTAGGCAGTGAAGATTTGAAAAATGGCTACACACGCTGGGATTGGGAAGTAAAAAATCCTATTAATAATTATGACATCACAGTAAATATTGCCGATTATGTCCATATTCATGACAATTATAAAGGATTGGATTTAGACTATTATGTTTTGCGAGAAAATGAAGCCAAAGCCAGAAAACATTTTCAAGAAGTAAAACCCATGATGGATTGTTTCCAAAGTAAATTTGGCGAATATCCCTTCAAAGAGGATGGCTATAAATTGGTGGAAACTCCTTATTTAGGAATGGAACATCAAAGTGCTGTGGCCTATGGAAATAAGTATATGAAAGGTTATTTGGGCAACGACATAACTGGAACGGGAATTGGTTTAAGTTTTGACTTCATTACAATTCATGAAAGCGGTCACGAATGGTTTGGGAACAGCATCACTTCAAAAGATATAGCCGATATGTGGATTCACGAAGGGTTTACTTGTTACACAGAATCAGTTTTTGTTGAATGCCAACTGGGCTATGATAAAGCGATGGTATATGTAAATGGATACCGAAAAGGTGTTAAAAATGATAAACCAATTATTGGCAGTTATGGCGTTAATAAGGAAGGTTCGGGTGATATGTATCCAAAAGGGGCTTTGTTGTTAAACACTTTACGACATATAATTAATGATGATGCAAAATGGTGGAAATTACTATTAGATTATTCCACTACTTTTCGACATAAAATTATTGATACCGAAACCGTTATTGCGTTTTTCAACAAAGAAAGTGGTATGGATTTGACTACTGTTTTCAATCAGTATTTGCGTTATACTACTATTCCTAAACTCGAATTTAAGGTTACTAATGGAAAATTAGATTGCCGTTGGACTGATATTGCTCCTGATTTCAACATGCCTATTGATGTTGTCATTAACAATAAAACCTCCAGAATTTACCCAAAAACAGAATGGAGTGCTACAAAAATTAAAATCAAAGACATCAATGAAGTAAAAGTAGTGACTGATAAATTTTATGTTGTAACAAAATAAATAAACACAAATTTCACCAATTCACACAGATTTTAGTAGCTTTAAATTACACAATTAATTTTGTATAATTTGCTCCATTTACTCTCAGAGAACTTCATGAT
>Ga0208853_1000347_pt1 | contig 14237 bp, 14 predicted proteins | sample LakMenEpi03Oct11_FD_150667 | JGI IMG/M metagenome (GOLD analysis project Ga0208853, IMG submission 150667) | Freshwater microbial communities from Lake Mendota, WI - 03OCT2011 deep hole epilimnion (SPAdes) | ecosystem: Environmental > Aquatic > Freshwater > Lake > Epilimnion/Euphotic zone ... | reverse complement strand
GCAGATTACCCTTAGAGGCTGTGACAGAGCGGGAGATTGATCGAATCTTAGGTGAGGTATTGCAGTACGCCGACTCCTCATTCAATCCATTACTTGAGTTAGGTTTTTCCTCCGCTATCCGGCGGGAGTGGGCTTGGCGGGTTTCCCGGGGTGAATCACTTGCTAACTTAAAAGCTTTTGAGCATTTGATATAAAGTGAAGATTGATAAGTTGAGTTTATCAGTGTGAAAGGATTAACCCTATGAGTTATAAATTGATTTTACTTAGACATGGTGAGAGTGAGTGGAATGCTAAAAATCTCTTTACCGGCTGGGTTGATGTTGAGCTCTCTGAAAAAGGAAAAGATGAGGCAAAACGAGGTGGGCAGTTACTAAAAGAGGCGAAGTTATTACCAGATGTATTACACACCTCCCTGTTAAAGCGAGCGATAGATACGGCAGATATTGCAATGAAATCTGCTGGCATACCTTCAATTCCAACTAAGCGAAGCTGGCGATTAAATGAGCGACATTATGGCGCGCTGCAAGGAAAAGATAAGGCCGCTACCTTAAAAGAGTATGGCGAGGTGCAATTTGCACTTTGGCGCAGATCATTTGATGTGCCACCACCTGCAATTGCCGATGATGATCAATACTCCCAAAAAAATGATCCAAAGTATGCAAATTTAGGAGATGATCTACCAAAAACTGAGTGCTTAAAGGATGTTGTTTTAAGAGCTGTGCCTTATTTAAATGATGAGATCTTTACTGATTTAAAGGCGGGTAAGGTAGTTTTAATTACTGCTCACGGTAACTCAATTAGAGCAATTGTTAAGTACTTAGATGGTATCTCTGATACTGATATTGCCGGGGTTAATATCCCAACTGGAATTCCATTACTTTATGAATTAGATAATAACTTTAAGCCACTTAAAAAAGGGGGCGAGTACCTAGATCCAATTGCAGCCAAAGCGGCAATTGCAGCGGTGGCAAATCAGGGCAAGAAGTAAGGCTTTACTTACTTCTTTTTAAATCCCTTAGGACACTTTGGATTTACACCACTTACTTTTTTACTACTCTTTCCCTTTACACAGGTAATACTGGTTTTAGTTGGATTGCTTACACCACTACCAGGAGTAGTTGTAGCTGGGGTAAGAGTTAATGTGCCGCGCTTAATTTGATAATTTTGATCTGCCTTATTTGCACCCGCTTGAGAGTAATAAATTCGAAATAGATTTGCTGAATGCTCATACCCAGTTGGATCTAAGCCCTCAACTCCTGTGCCAGTTAGCATCTGTGGAGCTGAGAAGGTAAGACCATCTTTGGAGGTAGATACAAATAATTGCTGTCTTCTAGATGGGGTGCAGCCAATATCTGCCAAAATCATTAGGTAATCATTTGCTTTTGCTCTAATAATCTCAGTATCAACATAACCACCTTCTAGGCGCCATCCTGGCTCTTTAGTAAAGGTGATGCCATCTGGGGAGATGTAGGAGGCAATCTTTTCTAAACATTTTCCAATTACTGGGCTTTCCACAATATAAATTCGCACCCGACCATCTGGCAATAGCACTGCATCTGGTACTCCCCAAGCTTTGGTGCTAGTTGGCACCTTCATCTCTTCACTTGTGGCACTTCTTGAGCCAATGCTGGTGCAACCTGCATCTAAACAAGGAGCTGAGTAAACCTGCTGAGATTGTGGATCCATCTCTTTAAAGTAAGCCCGCTTTGAACCATTTGGAAAGGTTACAACTGTAAAATCAAAACCTAATCTGCCGGTAAGTGATACTGGGGTACACACACCTGCCTCATTGCAATCACTGGCCACAGTGCCAGAGGCGCCATCTGCTCGCCAAACTCGATCCACACCATTAAACCGTTCAACATGAGCAGATGCTCCACTCATACCAAGTTGAACTTGGTCCTCCTTCATTTGGAAGGTGTTGGCAGATGCTTGAGGGCCAAGTAGGACAGATGAGATAAGTGAGAGTGAAATTACTAGCGGTAGTTTGATTTTCATGGCAAGAATGTTACATAACAGTATTGGATTTTAAAAGCATTACCTAGAAAAAGATTACTTATCGGAGTTTGCGTATGTTCCAGTAACTAGGAAGTAAACCCGACGGGCAATAGAGACAGCGTGATCTGCACACCGCTCGTAATATCGACCAAGCAATGTCATATCAATTGCTGTCTCCACCCCATGGGTCCACTTTGGATCTAGCAGAGTTTGAATGATCTTTCGATGTAGGGCGTCAATCTCATCATCATCTTTTTCCACCTCAAGGGCGCGCTCGGCATCACGATTTTGTAAAACTAGCGCCACCTTTTCAATAATCTTTACACACACCCGTCCCATATCCTCAATGGTTAATGCCAGCTCTGGTGGCACCGCGGTTGCTGGATATCGCATCCGAGCAGATTTTGAAATATGGTGGGCTAAATCTCCCATTCGCTCTAAATCTGCACTCATCCGAAGTGAGGTAACTAAGGTTCTAAGATCGGAGGCAACTGGACCTTGGCGAGCGATCAAATTAATAGTTCGAGCATCTAACTCATGTTGCATATCATCAATAATTGAATCATCGGCAATTACTTTTTCCGCCAAGGTTAGATCTGCAGTTAAGAGCGCGGTGGTGGCATGCTCCATGGCAACCTTAACCAACCCTGCCATTTGAACTAGTGTGGCACTAACACCATCTAGCTCCTCTTGAAATTGCTCACGCATTGGCTAAAGGTAGTAGGTAATCGCCCGGTATGCGGGGAGGCGGGTGAACAGGTCTTTAATAATTGGTTAAAACTGAGAATAGCTTGGGTTCTACTTAAGAAGTGGTTAACTAAACCACCCTAAAACTCCTACGATTAGGGGGTGATTTGGGGATTTAAAGAAAAGCTTAAAGAAAAGCAAAGTGTTAGTAACGCCAACCTTAAAATTCAAACCGATCTATCCACCCAAAGTTTTGATCTACTGCGAGCAATTGATGCTGAATCAATCGTAGTAAATGTTAGTGATTTGGTAATTTACTATTCAAATGGAATTAACACCTTTAATATTATTAAAGATGAGCGCATTCAAAATAAGGAGCTAAATAATTTAGTTAGAGCGGTCAGAAGATCAGGTGCCCAACAAGATGCCACTATCGCCCTGCCAAGAGGTCCAATTGGCGCTGGTACCCATGATCTATTGGTAAGAGTTTGCGCCATTGGCGATGCCGGACTAATTGCGATTTTAATCTTTGATGATAGTGAGATGCGCAGATTAGATGCTATCAGGCGAGATTTTGTAGCCAATATTTCACATGAGTTAAAGACACCAATTGGCGCCTTATCTATCTTAAGTGAGGCGGTATTAGATGCAGCTAATGATCCAGAAGCGATCTCTAAATTTGCCTCCCGGATGCAGGCTGAAAGTAAGCGCTTATCTGAGTTGGTACAAGAGATTATAAATCTATCTAGATTACAAGATGATGATCCACTTAAAAATGGTAAGTTAATAAAATTACCAGAAGTAATCACTGAGGCACTTGATCAATCAAGATTAAATGCTGAAAAGCGAAAGATCACATTATTTTTTGAAGCATTAGATGAGGCACAGATCTTAGGGGATCGAAATCAGGTAACTATGGCGGTAAATAACTTAATTGAGAATGCGATCAACTACTCACCAGATAACACCAGAGTAACAATTACCTTAAAGGTGGTAGATAAGTTAGCTGAGGTGGCAGTTTCAGATCAAGGTATTGGCATTCCAGAGAAAGATCTCGAGCGAATCTTTGAGCGGTTTTATCGAGTAGATCCAGCTAGATCTCGACTTACTGGTGGTACCGGGCTTGGCTTATCAATTGTCAAACATATTGCAAGTAATCATGGCGGAGATGTCTCACTGTGGTCGGTAGAAAATGCTGGCTCTACCTTCACGATTCGCTTTCCAATTGCAACAGATGAGATCGTAGATAGTTTAAAAAGTGAAGGATTAATGTGACCAAGATATTGGTAGTTGAAGATGAAGCATCATTTTCTGACGCACTCTCCTATGTACTTACTAAGGAGGGGTATGAGGTGGTGGTGGCAGATACTGGTGATGGCGCGATTGCCATCTTTGATAAAGGGGGGGCTGATTTAGTTTTACTAGATCTTATGTTGCCTGGGCTTTCTGGTACTGAGGTTTGCCGGCAACTTAGAAGTAGATCTAATGTGCCGATCATTATGTTAACCGCTAAAGATACTGAGGTAGATAAGGTAGTTGGACTTGAGTTAGGCGCAGATGATTATGTAACCAAGCCATACTCAAAGGCTGAGTTAATCGCCAGAATTAAGGCGGTCTTGCGCCGGCAAAGTGATCTACCAGAATCTATAGATCCGATATTAGTAGCCGGGCCAGTTCGCATAGATGTGGAGCGGCATCAGGTAAATGTAAATAATGAAAGTATCTCCCTACCACTAAAGGAGTTTGAGTTATTAGAGTATTTAGTAAGAAACTCTGGCCGAGTGTTAACTAGAGCTCAATTAATTGATCGAGTTTGGGGCTCTGATTACTTTGGGGATACTAAAACTTTAGATGTTCATGTTAAGCGACTAAGAGCTAAGATTGAAACAGATCCAGCAAATCCAGTATTCATCCAAACCATTAGAGGCTTAGGTTATAAGTTTGAAGGTTAGTTAGCCTCTTGCGGTATTGCAGTGGTAGCTACTTGGTTATATCGGTTTAACACCTCATAAATACCATCACCATTAACTATTAATGTATCTAGGGTTACTGGGGCAGCGCTAGCAAAGGTGAAGGTAACTGGGATTCGGTAGCCAGGCTCTTTATCTAGGGTTTGGATATAAGCATCAGCATTTGCAATATCACCGACAAAGGTAATTGGCTTATTTCTTAATAACTCTGAGCTTTTTGCGGTATAGATCGCAGGTTGATTATTAATTGTTACCGAAGTTATTTGATCACTTGTATCTGACCAATTTACTAATGTGCCAATTAAAACACCAGAGCCAGTTGAGGTTTTAATTACCTTAACATTTCGTAATCTAATCTCATCTGTCTGTGCTTCCACACCATCTGTTACCTGCTTAATTAAACGAGTTTGCGCCATCTGGCCTGAACCACAACCGGTAACAGTGGCAGCAATTGCGATAGTTGCAATTACTTTTTTAATATTGCTACTCATGGATAAAGGTTATCTATATGTGGTTATTTCTTGAAAATTAAGGCCAATTTATGGGGGTGAATTGGGTCGCAAAATGCTGGTATTATTGGCTCCTAGCGAAAGGCCTGATCCCTCATATGACATTTAAAGTCGGCGAAACCGTTGTATATCCCCACCATGGCGCAGCACAGATCGAGGCGATCGAAAAGCGCACAATCAAAGGTGAAGAGAAGATCTACCTGGTATTAAAGGTAGCTCAGGGAGATTTAACTGTCAGAGTTCCAGCCGAAAACATTGATTTAGTAGGTGTCAGAGATGTGGTCGATAGCGCAGGATTAGATCGAGTATTTAATGTATTACGCCAGCCATACACCGAGGAGCCAACCAACTGGTCACGCCGGTATAAGGCAAATGTCGAAAAGCTAGCCTCCGGAGATGTAATTAAGGTAGCTGAGGTGGTTAGAGATTTATACCGCAGAGATTTAGATCGCGGCCTATCTGCTGGTGAGAAGCGAATGTTGGCAAAAGCAAAACAAATTTTAGTTTCCGAGTTAGCTCTAGCTGAGCGAACCGATGAAGAAAAAGCAGCCACCTTGCTTGATGAGGTACTGGCCTCTTAACTGGCAGTAATTTCTACTGTCATGATTAATAAAACTGCAGCAATTATTGCAGCTGCTGGCATGGGCCATCGCTTAGGAGCAAATCTTCCTAAATCCTTAGTGAAATTAATTGATAAAACATTATTAGAGCATGCAGTTGCCAATTTAGCGCCAGTTGCCCAATTACTAATTGTTACCGCCCCAGCAGGTTATGAAGCTGAGTATAAAAAATTGCTGGGAGAAGAGGTTGAGGTAATTACCGGCGGCGTTCTGCGAAGTGACAGTATTCGGATTGCGATTGCAAAGATTCCAAATAATTATGAGTATGTTTTGGTGCATGATGCAGCAAGGGCGCTTGCCTCAACTAGATTAGCTAGTGAGGTAATAAATCAATTAATTAGAGGGCAGCAGGCGGTAATTCCAACTCTTGAGGTAATCGATACGATAAAAGAGGTGGATAACCAAGGTTATGTTAGAAACACATTAAATAGAGCTGCGCTAAAGATTGTGCAAACCCCACAAGGCTTTAATAGATCAGTACTGGAGCGGGCCCACCAGGCCTCAGAGGATGCCACCGATGATGCCGCCTTAGTTGAGGCGTTAGGAATAAAGGTAAAAACAATTGCTGGTGAGGATCAAGCATTTAAGATAACTACTAAAGGTGATATTAAAACAGCAATTAACTTTCTATTGCCAGATAATCAAAAACAATTACGAGTTGGTATTGGAGTTGATGCCCATGCCTTTAGCCAGGATAAAGATCGCAAATTAGCTTTAGCTGGATTAATTTGGCCAGATGAGATTGGTTTAGATGGCCACTCAGATGGTGATGTGGCCGCTCATGCGATCTGTGACGCGCTTTTATCTGCTGCCGATCTTGGTGATCTAGGAAGTAATTTCGGTGTTTCAGATAGTAAGTACAAAGGTGCCACCGGCGCGCAGATGTTAAGTGAGTCTTTGGCAAAGGTAGTAGCAGCAGGATTTGAGATTGAGAATGTATCGGTGCAGATTGTTGGTAATCGACCAAAGATTGCGCCAAAGAGAGCGCAAGCAATATCTGCCCTATCTAAAGCATTAGCTGGCGCCAAAGTATCACTTTCTGCCACCTCAACTGATGGCTTGGGCTTTACTGGTGAGGGCAAGGGCTTATCGGCAATTGCCACTGCATTATTGATTAGTAAATCAAGTTAAGTAGATAAAAAGAGTTTAAGGGTAAAATTCAACTAATGAGTGAACTAAAACTATACGATACTAAAACTCGGCAAACTTTAGAGTTTAAGCCAATTAAAAAAGGTGAGGTAGGTATCTATCTTTGTGGTGCCACTGTGCAAGCACCTCCCCATATTGGTCATATTCGAAGTGGAGTTAACTTTGATATTTTGCGCCGCTGGTTAATCGCCTCAGGTTTTAAGGTTACATTTGTTAGAAATGTAACTGATATTGATGACAAGATTTTGCACAAAGCTGTCCATGAAGAGATTCCTTGGTGGCAGGTAGCAATGAAGTATGAGCGAGCCTTTACCGATGCTTATAACGCGCTAAATGTTATGCCCCCTACCTATGAGCCAAGAGCAACTGGGCATATCACCCAGATGATTGAGCTAATGCAAAAATTAATTGAAAATGGTTCAGCATACGCACCAGGTAATGGCGATGTTTATTTAGAGGTAAGAAAGTTAACGGAGTACTTAACCTTATCTAATCAAAAATTAGATGATCTGCAATCTAGTGAAGAGACAGATTCAACTTACAAAAAAGATCCAAAGGATTTTGCACTTTGGAAAGCTGCGAAAAAAGGTGATCCATCTTGGCCAACACCATGGGGGCAAGGTCGTCCTGGTTGGCATCTTGAGTGCTCTGCCATGGCGCATGCATATTTGGGGGAGGAGTTTGATATTCATGGCGGGGGCCTAGATTTAATTTTTCCCCATCATGAAAATGAGATCGCCCAATCACAAGCTGCTGGTTATAAATTTGCCCGCAGCTGGATGCATAACGCTTGGGTGACCACAAGTGGTGAGAAGATGAGTAAATCATTGGGTAACTCACTGCAGGTAGTTGAGATTTTAAAGAAGGTGCGCGGGATTGAACTTAGATGGTATTTAGCAAGTGCGCATTACCGATCAATGTTGGAGTTTTCATTTGAGGCGCTAGCTGAATCTGCTACCGCATTTAAAAGAGTTGAGGCATTTTTAAGTAGGGCAAAGGCATTGGTGGGTGAAGATATTGAAACTTTGATTTCAGATGAGTTTAAGGCGGCAATGAATGATGATTTAGCGGTGCCACAATCTTTAGCGTTAATCGCTGAGTATATGCGGATTGGAAATTCAGCTGGGGAGGATAAAAAAGTATTAGCAAAAACAGCTGGTCAAATTAGAGGAATTCTTTCTATCTTAGGTTGTGATCCATTTGATCCACACTTTACGGTAAGTAAATCAAATGATGCTGCCCTAGATGGCTTAATCAAATTAGCACTCGATCAGCGCCAAGCTGCTAGAGATCGAAAAGATTTTAAAGCAGCTGATGAAATTAGAGATCAAATCGCATCCCTTGGTATTACAGTGGAAGATACAACTAATGGTCCAAGGTGGAGCTACTAATGAAGCCAGGTAAGGGTAGAAAAGATCGACCAAAGGGTGTTAAATCATTTGGCAGATCAGCTGGTAAAAAGATTGAACGATCTGCAGTAGCTCGCCCTGAGCGGCGAGATAATCGGCGTGATGATCGAGATAGTGATAAAAGATTTAGTAGATCAGATCCCAGAAAATCAGATCCCAGAAAATCAGATAGACGAGATGGCAAGCCAGCATTTGATAAGCGAGATAAAGATTTTAAGCGACCAGATCGCGGTGAGAAAAGATATGAGCGGCGCGGTGCTGCCCAAGATGCAGTGGCTGGTAAAAACTCAGTAGTTGAAGCACTTCGGGCAAAGATTCCAGCCAAAGAGTTAGTAGTTGCTTTAAAGACTGAGATTGATGAGAAGATATCTGAGGCGATTAGATTAGCTAAGAATTTAGATCTGCCAATTAAAGAGATGCCACGTAGAGCGCTTGATGATTTAACCGGTAGTGCTAACCATCAAGGGATTGCGCTGGTAATTAAGCCGTTTAATTACTCAGAGTTTTCTACCATTTTAAGTAGTGCTAAAAAGCCAATGATGTTAATTGGGGTAGATGGCATTACCGATCCCCATAACTTAGGTGCCATCGTTAGATCAGCGGCTGCCTTTGGCGCAGATGGAGTAATAATTCCAGAGCGGCGAAATGCGGCGATGACCGGATCGGCGTGGAAGGCATCAGCTGGCGCTGCTGCTCGGATGCCAATCTCGCAGGTAACAAATTTAGTTAGAAGTATAGGTGAGGCTAAAAAGGCAGGTTGTTTTGTAATTGGCTTAGATGCCGATGGTGATCAAGTGGTATCAAAGATGAATCTAGCTAGTGAATCAATATTTATTATTGTTGGCAGTGAAGGAAAAGGCTTATCAAGATTAGTTAGAGAAAATTGTGATCTAGTACTTTCTATTCCAATGCAATCAGATGTTGAATCACTTAATGCAAGTGTGGCAACGGCAATAGTTATGCATTGGGTGGCAACGGAGCGAAATAAGTAAGATGCAATTCACCCGCTTTATAGCACTCGGTGATTCCATGACTGAGGGTATGAGTGATGAGTTAATCAATGGCAAGTATCGCGGGTGGGCAGATCGAGTAGCAGATGAGCTTGCTAGAAATAATCCAGATTTTACCTATATGAATTTAGCGGTTAGAGGAAAATTATTAAAGCAGGTTGTAGAGGATCAAATTCCAGTTGCAGTTAAGTTTGTGGACGGGCCCCAAACTTTAATCTCATTTCACGCCGGTGCTAATGATGTTTTGCGCCCTAATTACAAGCCAGAGATCTCACTGCCTGAGTATGAAAAAGGGGTTAAGCAGTTAACCGAATCTGGGGCGACGGTAATAATTTTCACCGTAGTCGATAAGGTTGAAGGCGAGGGAAAGACGGCAAAGCTTTGGCATCAAAGATTTAGTGCATTTAATGAAAATATTAGAATGGTGGCAGGAAAGTATCCAGCAATTTTATTTGAAGGCAAAAAGGCAGAGTTTTTAAATACCAAAGCCTTTTTAGCCTTTGATCGATTGCATATGAATTCCGAAGGGCACAAGCGATTAGCGAATGCGGTTTTAGAAGGACTTGGATTGCCATTTGATCCAAATTGGAAAGTTTTGCCGCCACCAGAGAAACCACAATCTAAATTAAAAAAGAATTTAGGCAACCTTGCTTGGGTTTTAGTATTTGTGCTGCCTTGGATTTGGCGCAGGTTACGCGGAAAATCCTCTGGTGATGGCCGAAGTGCAAAATATATTGAGCCAACTAGGTGGTCTGCACGCTGAGTTAGCCGTTAGATTACCTGTTGTTAACCTTAATAAAGCAATATAGGAACATGAGCAGTCATTTAATCTCTACTAATCCCAGGCAGCGATTAATTGATCGAGAGTTAAGTTGGCTAGATTTTAATGAACGGGTGTTGCAGTTAGCTGAAGATAAAAGTATTCCATTACTTGAGAGGTGTCGCTTCTTAGCAATCTTCTCTTCAAATCTCGATGATTTTTACATGATCCGAGTTGCAACCTTAAAACGCAAAATTGAAAACTCAGTGACTAAACAAAATACTGCTGGTTATACCCCACTAGAGTTAATGAAAGATATCTCTAAGAAGACTAACGAATTAATTTCTAGAATGGTCAGTTGCTACCATGATGATCTACTACCAAAGTTGGCCGATAGTGGAGTTGAAATGGTTGATTGGTCGCAACTAACTCAAGATGAAAAGCAATATATAAGTAAGATTTTTGATAATAGAATCTTTCCAATTCTCACCCCACTAGCGGTGGATCCATCTCACCCCTTCCCATATATATCTGGGCTCTCACTAAACCTTGCTGTCTTACTAAAAAAACCAGATACTCATGAAGAGTTATTTGCCAGAGTTAAAGTTCCTGCCTCCTTGCCTAGATTTATGGAAACTACCGAGTTTGCTAGCACCAGATTTATTTCACTTGAGCAGGTGATCATTGCTAATTTACATCAATTATTTCCAGGAATGGAGATTGAGGATTACTACACATTTAGAATTACCAGAAATGCAGATTTAGAGTTAGAAGAGGAGGAATCGGAAGATCTTTTAGAATCTATGGAGCAGGAGTTATTAAGAAGAAAATTTGGTCCCCCGGTTAGATTAGAGGTAGCAAGTGATATCAAAGCTGATTTGGTCGATAGATTAAAATCTGAATTATCAATCCGTGAAGGTGATATCTCGCGGTACCAAGAGCCATTAGATTTAACTGGCTTAAATAAAATTGCAGATTTAGATCGGCCAGAGCTTAAGTTTCGTCCATTTAAAAATCAGATCGCAAAACCACTTCGAGATATTGATCTTGAGTCTAATGAAGAGTTTTTTTCAGCTATTAAAAAAGGTGAGATTTTATTGCACCATCCTTATGACTCATTTAACTCCTCCGTGGTTAGATTTTTAGAGGCAGCAGCAACTGATCCACATGTATTAGCTATAAAGCAGACTTTGTATCGAACATCTGGTGATTCACCAATTGTGGATGCATTAATTGAAGCAGCCGAGGCGGGCAAGCAGGTGCTGGCCGTAATTGAGATTCGAGCTCGCTTTGATGAACAAGCAAATGTTAGATGGGCAAGAAAATTAGAGGATGTTGGTGTGCATGTGGTGTATGGCTTAGTGGGCTTTAAAACTCATGCCAAGTTATCGCTAATCGTAAGGGAGGAGGGAGATAAGGTCAGGCGCTACTGCCATGTTGGAACTGGAAATTACAATCCAAAGACAGCCAGAATGTATGAAGATTTAGGAATTTTAAGTGCAGATGAGAAATTAGGTGAGGACTTAAATAAATTGTTTAATCAATTATCTGGCTTTGCGCCCCAAGCCTCCTACAACCGATTACTAGTTGCCCCAAGAAGTATTCGCCCTGAGTTGCTAGCCAAAATTGATCGTGAGATTGAGAATAAAAAACAAAACAAACCTGCCTTTATTAGATTAAAACTAAACTCATTATTAGATGAGCAGTTTGTGGAGGCGCTCTATCTGGCCTCAATTGCTGGGGTAGAGGTAGATCTAGTGGTGCGTGGCATCTGTGCCATTCGCCCTGGAATTGAAGGACTTTCTGAAAATATTAGAGTCAAATCTATTTTAGGAAGATTTTTAGAGCACTCTCGAATATTTCACTTTGCAAATGGCGGGGATGATGAGATTTATATCGGAAGTGCTGATCTGATGGATCGAAATCTAAATCGAAGAGTTGAGTCCCTGGTCCAAATTGTTGATAGCAACCATAAGCAAGAGTTAATTAGAATTTTTAATCAGTACTTAGATCCACAGATTGCCAGATGGTTTTTAAAGCCAGATGGCACTTGGCAGCGAGTTAGCCAAACATCTGAAGGTGAGCCGCTAACAGATCTTCACACCCTAATGATTAATGCTTATAAGGAGCAGGTGTGAGCAAAACAATTATTGCAGCTGGCGCAGTGGTTTGGCGCAAAAGTGAATCAGGTCAGGTCGAAGTTGTTGTTATTCACCGTCCAAAATATGATGATTGGAGCTTTCCAAAAGGAAAAGCAGATATCGGCGAAGCAGTAATTGCTTGCGCACACCGCGAGGTATTAGAGGAGAGTAATTTAGAAACTCAATTTGGTCCTTACTTGGGCGATGTTGAGTATGAAACTATTGATGGTCCAAAGCGAGTTTACTTTTGGTCCGCTAAGGTAATAACAGCATATCCATTTACGCCAAATAGTGAGGTTGATAAATTAGAATGGCACTCCTTAAAGAGTGCTAAAAAGATATTAACTTTAGATTCTGATAAAGAGATTTTAAGTAAGTTTTCTAAACTTGATTTAGATACTAAACCATTTATTCTGCTGCGCCATGCAAAAGCTATAACTAGGGATGAGTGGCAAGGCGATGATGATGATCGACCCCTTGATTCTCTCGGTAGCTACCAGGCAGATAGATTAGTTCCGATATATGAAGTTTATAAATTAGAGCAGATCCACTCCTCCGATGCTATTCGCTGTTTTGACACCGTAAATTCATTAGCTAGAAAACTAAATATTACCCTCGAAGTTAGTGGTAAATTAAGTGAGAGTGCATATAAAAAAGATAAAGAGAAAGCATTTGATTATTGCAAGGATTTAATCAAAGCCGATAAAAGCATTTTGATTTGTAGCCATAACCCAATTTTGCCAAAACTATTTAATAAGTTGACCAAAAAAGCAGAGGTAGAGGCTGATGATGAGAAATTGCAACCAGCTGATAGTTGGGTGATTCACCGAAATGGTAAAGAGATTATTCAAGTAGATAGGCTTGATGCGCCAACAGCGTAAAGTTTTACGCCTCCATCCAATCCATCCACTTTAAAACTACACCCTCCCGTAAGGCCCATGGGCAAATCTCTAACTCAGCTAAATCTAAATTTCGCATCACACTCTCTGCCACAAAGGCGCCCGCCACAATTTGCGAGGCTCTATTTTCAGAAACACCAGGTAATTTTGCTCGCTCATCTGTACTCATCTCAGATAACTTAGAAGAGATTTTTCTAATGGCATCAGCTTTAATATTTTTGCCATTTCCATCAAACCAATCACCAGCTAATCTAGCTAAGGTGCGCAAAGTTTTACTAGTTGCAATCGCTCGATCTGAATCTTGGTGTTTAACTAGGGTGGGCAGAATTTGCTCTAATTTATTTTCAATATGATCTCGAAGAGCTCTAATACTTTTATCTGTGTATGGATCTCCTGATAAAAAATCTTTAGTCAATCTGGCAGCACCTAGCGGAAGTGAGGTGGCAATCTCCGGTGATTCATCCACCCCAGCTGCCATCTCTAAGGATCCGCCACCAATATCAATTACTAGCAATCTGCCACTAGACCAACCAAACCATCTGCGAGCTGCTAAGAAAGTTAACTTCGCCTCCTCTTCACCACTTAAAACCTGTAGATCAATATGAAAATCCTTATTAATTTTACTTATAACCTCTTCACCATTTATTGCCTCACGTAATGCCGATGTTGCAAATGGTAGTAACTCTTGAGTTTGCACTGAGGCAGATTGTTGAATCGCACGATTTATGCAAGCCCTTAACTTTTCTACCCCTTCATCTGAGATTTGATTATTCTCTTGGATGTATTGCGTAAGTTTTAACTCTTCCTTGTAATTAAAGGTTGGATTTGGTCTTGCCCCAGGTGAGGTATCAACTACTTGCAGGTGGACGGTATTTGAGCCCACATCTAATACACCAAGGCGCATACGGGCAACCTACATGATTTACTTGCTAAATTTGCTGCGGGATGTGTGGTGATTTATTCATGGCATAATTACGCCCGCAACACGCCTCTCTAGCTCAGTGGTAGAGCAGCCGCCTTGTAAGCGGCAGGTCGTCAGTTCAATCCTGACGGGGGGCTCCAGATTTATCTTCTACTCTTTCCAT
>Ga0208853_1000346_pt1 | contig 14302 bp, 11 predicted proteins | sample LakMenEpi03Oct11_FD_150667 | JGI IMG/M metagenome (GOLD analysis project Ga0208853, IMG submission 150667) | Freshwater microbial communities from Lake Mendota, WI - 03OCT2011 deep hole epilimnion (SPAdes) | ecosystem: Environmental > Aquatic > Freshwater > Lake > Epilimnion/Euphotic zone ... | reverse complement strand
CAATAATTTTTAGTTAGTTTTAGGTAATTGTGTCCCCGGCGGGAGTTGAACCTGCGACCTACCGCTTAGGAGGCGGTTGCTCTATCCACTGAGCTACGGGGACTTACGGGGAAATCAATTTAACTTGGCAAAGGTTATCTCTATCGCTAACCTAGGTGTAACACGCTCAATATCGGTCGTGTGGATTAGAAAATGAAAGGCCACCCATGAAAGCGCTCGTTATCGGCGCAGGCGGAGTTGGCAGGGCAATTGCAAATATCGCATCTCGTCGTCCATTTATTACCTCGATGGTTATCGCAGATCGCAACCTGTCACGTGCTGAAGATGCTGTAGCAAGAGTTAAAGACCCACGTTTTTCTGCGGCTGAAGTAAATGCTGCAGAGTTAGAAGATATCCGCTCCTTAATTCGTAAGGCCAACCCAGATATCGTTATTAACGCGGTGGATCCGCGCTTTGTTATGCCGATCTTCTTGGCATGTGAAATTGAAAATAAGAATTACATGGATATGGCGATGTCGTTATCTCGTCCACATCCGCATTACCCAAATTCTGAAACCGGTGTGAAGCTGGGTGATGAACAATTTGCGCGCGATTGGAACTGGTGTGAACGAGGTATTTACGCGCTAGTCGGTATGGGCATAGAGCCTGGGATGAGCGATGTTTTTGCAAAGTATGCATCAGAGCATCTCTTCTCACGTATCGATGAAATTACCGTTCTGGATGGATCCAATCTTGTCGTTGAAGGTGCTGATTTCGCGCCATCATTTTCTATCTGGACAACAATTGAAGAGTGTTTAAATCCACCTTTGGTTTGGGAAGATGGCCGCGGCTGGTTCACTACCGAACCATTTAGCGAACTTGAGGTCTTTGACTTTCCAGAAGGAATTGGTCCGGTTGAGTGTGTGAACGTTGAGCACGAAGAAGTTGTTCTAATTCCACAGAAAGTTGATGCTAAGAAAGTAAATTTCAAGTACGGACTTGGTGCACAATTCATCACGACTTTAAAGACTATACATATGCTCGGATTAGATCGTAAAGAAACGGTTGAGGTTCAAGGCCACTCTGTTTCACCACGAGATTTATTAGCGGCATCACTTCCTGATCCGGCAACGCTTGGTTCGCGCATGAAGGGAAAGACTTGCGCAGGAACCCTGGTAAAAGGTTTGGACAAAAACGGTAAGCCTTACGCTTGTTACATATACAACGTTGTTGATAATCAATGGTCTATGGCTAACTATGGTGATCAAGCGGTTGTTTGGCAGACCGCGATCAATCCAGTAATTGCAATGGAACTCTTACATAACGGAACTTGGAAACCCGAGGGCGTAAACGGTCCAGAATGGTTTGCAGCTAAGCCCTTCCTGGATCTTCTGGAGCAATACGGAACTAGCTGGCATATACGTGAGGAATCAAGCACAGGAATCTCAGTTGAGGAGTTAGCCATTTAATAAGTGGTGAACTCAAATGGCGAAAGAACTGCAATTTGATGTCGTAGTCATCGGATCTGGTTTTGGCGGTTCGGTTACGGCGCTGAGATTGCGAGAAAAGGGTTATTCCGTTGCGGTTCTGGAAGCAGGAAAGAGATTTGCGGATAAAGACTTTCCGAAGACTTCTTGGCGGGTGAATAAGTTTCTATTTGCGCCACAACTTGGCTGTTATGGAATTCAGCGGATTCATTTTCTACCTGATGTTTTAGTTCTTGCTGGAGCAGGTGTTGGTGGGGGTTCACTGGTTTATGCAAATACTTTGTACCAACCAGGCGATAAGTATTTTCAGGATCCGCAATGGGCGCAGATCACTGATTGGAAACGTGAGTTAGAGCCTTGGTATGACCAAGCGCGCCGAATGCTGGGAGTAGAAGAGAATCCTTACTTTTCACCGAGTGATGCTGCAATGAAAGTTGCCGCAGAGAAAATGGGCGTTGCCCACACATTTAAAATGGCTCCACTCGGAATTTATTTTGGAAAAGGCGAAGGCAAGCCGGCGAGTGATCCTTATTTTGGTGGCAAAGGTCCGGATCGAGTTGGCTGCACAAATTGCGGTGAATGTATGACTGGATGTCGCCACAACGCAAAGAACACCTTGCCAAAGAATTATTTGGGGCTGGCCGAAGGTGCTGGTGCTGAAGTGTTTCCAATGACAACGGTCACTGAATTTTCAGAACGCAGTGATGGCAAGTGGGAAGTTAAAACTGTAAAAACAGATAACTGGGATGGATCTCGCGGCACCACATTTATCGCAACAGATCTAGTTGTTGCAGCTGGCACATTTAACACCCAGAAACTTCTGCATAAGATGAAGCGAAAGAATTTGCCACAACTCTCTGATCGATTGGGTGAATTGTCGCGAACAAATAGCGAAGCGCTGACTGGTGCGCTGATGGATAGCCGAGAAATAGATTTCAGCCGCGGCGCTGCGATCACATCTTCTTTCTTCCCCGATGAAAATACCCACGTAGAACCAGTGCGCTATGGCAAAGGCAGTAACTTTATGGGGTTGCTGCAAACGATAATGACCGATGGATTTACCGGAAAAGAACGGCGCAGGCATTGGTTAAAGCAATTTATTGCTCGGCCCTCCTTATTAGCGCGCCTTATTAATGTGCGTCACTGGAGTGAGAAAACGGTGATTGCACTCGTAATGCAAGATGTAGATTCTTCAGTAACAGTAAAGGGAAAGCGTGGATTATTTGGCTTTAAGTTAACGTCTAAGAACGATAGCGATCACCCGAATGCGACCTATATTCCTGCCGCCAACGAAGCAGTGCGCCGCGTCGCTAATGAATATGGCGGAATTGCCGGTGGACACATTGGCGATCTAATTAGTGCGCCATTTACCGCGCACTTTGTTGGAGGATGTGTCATTGGAAGTGATGCTAAATCTGGAGTAATCGATGCCTACCATCGCGTCTTTAACTATCCGACTTTGCATATCGTTGATGGGTCTACCATTACCGCCAACTTGGGGGTTAATCCATCTCTGACAATAACCGCCCAAGCAGAACGAGCAATGTCACTCTGGCCAAATAAGGGTGAAATAGATGAGCGTCCTGCACAAAGTGAACCGTACAAGTATCTTCAAGCTATTAAGCCGAATGATCCGGTTGTGCCAGTCGGTGCACACGGTGCACTGAAATGAATAGCGGAGGCGATATGAAAAAATGGGCGCTAGTCACGGGTGCATCATCTGGCATCGGTGAAAGTTTTACGAGATTACTTGCCGCCGAAGGGTTTAATCTGGTTTTGGTCGCGCGTGATGAAGTTAGGCTTAACGAGCGCGCCGCTGGATTGAAAGAAAAATACGGTGCGGATTCCATTGTGATTGTTGCAGATTTAGCAACTGAATCGGGCTGTTCCAAAGTTGAAGAGTTCATCGTAAGCAATGATGTTGAAGTCTTGATCAACAACGCTGGATTTGGAATCAATAAACCCTTTACGATGAGTGACTTGGCTAAAGAGGAAGAGGTTTTAAAGGTACTAGTTCGCACCCCAATGAGGCTGATGCACGTTGCGCTGCCTAAGATGAAGGAGCGTAACTCAGGAGTAGTAATAAACGTTTCTTCTGTTGCTAGCTACATTGCAGGTGGGGCCTACAGCGCTTCGAAGTCATATCTGACAGTCTTATCTGAATCTCTGCATACTGAACTTTCTGCAACAAATATAAAAATTTCAGCGCTCTCTCCAGGGTTTACTCGTACTGAATTTCATCAACGTGGACGGATGAAGATGGCCGGGCTTCCTAAATTTATGTGGCTAAATTCCGATGTTTTAGTTGCAAAGGCTTGGAAGGATGCCCTTGCAGGTAAACCAGTATCCATACCTGGGTGGCAGTACAAACTATTAGTTGGAATTATTTCTCTTATGCCTAGGCCGTTGGTCAGGCGGGTAGGGATGAACCTACGAGTTAAGCAGCGATAATTCACACGATTTTCTCTGCTTGCCTCCTTAATATGGGACTCGCGGTTGGCTAATATGAGCACATCATCAATGGAGGTTTCTATGTTTCGCAAGGTTCTCGTAGTACTCGGTGCGGCAGTTCTAGTTGCTTCGACAACCACTGCCGTGACAGCAACTGCTGCAACCCAGATCAGCAATGGGGTCTCCTGCAAAAAAGCGGGCGCCACAACTAAGGTCAAGGGGTCTACATACCGGTGCGCAAAGAATCCTTTGGTGAAAAACGCTAAGTTAACTTGGTTAATTAGTGACTGCATAACCACGGGAAATGCTTACAAGAAGGCTCTGGCAAATCTGCCAACGATCAAAGCGGCAAGTGATGCAGCTGTCGCCAAATTGGATGCTGATATTGCCAAGCAATTAGTACAAGTAGAAAAAGCAAAGCAAGTAATTCCTGAATTCCAGTCAAAAATTGACACCATCACTGCACAACTCGTGATTCTACGGGCAGATACCGCCAACTTAACAAAAAATAAAAAAACAATAGATGCCTATGCCTCGGCTGTTCGTAATTATGAAATTGCGATCAGGGGTTTCACAACTGTTGGCAAGCAGAATGAGCGAAGTAAAACAGCTAGGGAACTCGCGCTAACGCAATACAAAAATGCAACAGCTGATGTCTCAACAAGCCTTGATTTGGCCAAGTTGATCTGCAAAAAAGGTCTCTAAAGCCAGCCAAACCTCAGGTTTCCCCTATTAATATAGAACGTGGTGTTCCTTTAACTTTTACTGGTGGTAATTCACCGAATCGCTAAGTGGCTTCCCGCAATCTTATTACTTGCACATATTCTGCTTCGATTCTTTTTCTCTGAACCATCTATAGCGAAAGATTTAATTTTCTATAATGCAATAGTTTTAGCGGTTGTAATTGGAATTTTTCAGGCACCGCTTCATAATGACCCGCTAGCTGTTGCATTTTTATCGCTTGCAATAGCATCTTGGGGAATCGGATCAATTGCCTCTAGCTTGAGTCAATTTTTCAACTTTAACGCTCAGGAGCAATTAGTTTCCAATGTTGCCTACTCAGCTTTCTACCCCTTCGCCTTTATCGCAATCCCCAGAGCAATCGGCAGAGCGAAACGAATGCGATCCATTGAACTATTGGACTCTGCAATTTTTGGTCTAGGTTTTACCTCAATTATCTCCGCGCTATTGCTTAAGCAATTAGTAGGGGTTTCGGGTTTGGGAAACTTCTTCTCGGTTCTATTCTCCGTATGCGATATTGCGCTATTGGTGATAATTCTTTCGAGTGCTGCGCGCTCCAAAATTTCATTTCGATTGATTATGATAATCACCGGAGTACTTGCCTTTACTTTGACAGATTTTTTCTACTTGTGGTCGCAGATTGAAGGCACCTACAGATTTGGGCAAATAAGTGATGAGGGTTGGTTAATCGGATTAGTTTTAATCTCCCTCTCTTTTTGGTACCTACCAAATGAGAGTAAATCAGAAGGAAGGATCCATCCCGCGCTGATCGCAATTTCTATATTCATTAGTCCCGCGCTCTTGTCCGCGATCGCCATTCGTCCCGAGTATTTTCCTACTTACGTCGTTGTTCCCACAATTACAACGCTCTTATTGGCATTTATCAGAATGACTTTGGTTATCCGCCAGGCCAATAATTTGGGAGAAGAGAAAGTTCTCGCGCGCACCGATGAGCTCACTGGTTTGCCTAATCGACGTAGATTAATTGCTGAATTATCAACCTTTAATGAAGTAGAGGGGGCTTTACTGCTCCTGGATTTAGATGGGTTTAAACCAGTAAATGATAGTTATGGGCATGAAATGGGAGATCGCATATTACGACAAGTGGCACAGCGATTCAGTCGTTCTCTTCCAAGCGGTGCAATCTTGGCCCGGTTGGGTGGTGATGAGTTTGGAGTAATTGCCGCAGGTAGCGATGATGCAACTTTAGAGTTAGCGAGTGCGCTGAAAGCGACTTTGAGTTATCCATTTATTATTAATGGAAAACCTATTTCTATTGGCGTCAGTATCGGACACGTTCGTAATGATGGAAAGGGAGATTTACTACATCGAGCAGATTTAGCAATGTATGAAGCAAAGCGCGCTAGCGCGGAAGCTCGGGCTTATCAGCCTTAATTTCTTGCAACCGAGCTAACGATTCCAGCCTTTCAAGTGCGTGATCGACAATGCGTTCGCAATATCCTTTGGAATAACCATCTAAATACAACCAAGGCTCATGGATTTCATTCGCTGATAAATGAGCTAGCTCAGGGACATATTTGCGGATGTAATCGCCATTTTCATCAAAACGCTTTCCCTGTTCAATGGGGTTAAAGACTCGATAATACGGCGAGGCATCTGTGCCAGTTCCGGCAGTCCATTGCCAGCCGTGAGCGTTGGATGCAACATCGTAATCCACTAAATGTTCTGCGAAGAAACGTTCGCCTAACTGCCATTCCAGGTGCAAGTCTTTTACTAGAAATGAAGCCACAACCATTCGTGTGCGGTTATGCATCCAGCCTTCAACAACTAACTGGCGCATTGCGGCATCAACAAATGGATATCCCGTTTTACCTTCGCACCAGGCTTGAAACTGCGCACCAGGCTTGTCATATCTCATCTGGGTAAAGCGGGGTGCGTAATACTCGGTATCGGTATTTGGATTATTGAAGAGAACATCAGCATAAAACTCGCGCCAAGCAATCTCTTTCCGGAAAGTATCGTGGGCTTTACTTTCTCCAAGATTTGCCAAGAGACTCCGTGGATGAATTTCACCGAACTTTAGATAGGTACTCATCTTTGAAGTTCCATCAATACCGGCAAAGTTTCTATTCTCGTCGTAATTATCTAAGCCGCTCTTTGTAAAGGCTTTAAATCTTGCAATCGCAGCTGCTTCACCGGCTTGGATAACCTGCACATTTGTGGGCATCGGAAAGTCAGGAAAGGCGCGATATTTATCTGGTGGCGTTGGCGCAATTATTTTGCTTGGAGTTTTAGCCGGAGCGCGCCATCCATGCTTTAACCAAGCGCGATAAAAAGGCGTGTAGACCCGATATGGCGTTGCATCGCTCTCTTTAATCACGCGACCTGGCTTTACCGCATAAGGACTTCCGGTTCTGATCAGATTAATGCCGGCAGATTCAACGCGAGCATCTCGCTCTGCGCCATATCTTTCATATTCATCTGAGATATGAACTTCACTAACTTTGTAAAGATCAATTAGCTCTTTCAGAATTTCAACTTGATCGCCTTCAATGATATGTAACTTGTTTCCAAGAGAGTCATCAAGTAATCGTAAAGATTGGCCCATATAAGCCAGGAGTTTTTCGCCGGCCTCAGCAATTTGGGATTTATCCAAAATGAATACTGGGATTACTTCGTCACTTGATTCGATTGCAGCCAATAGCGCAGGGTTATCGCCGATACGTAGATCACGGCGAAACCACATTATGTTGCGGCGCAGAACGGACATTGCACTATTGTCGCACTATGGAGTTGGTTAAGAGATATCAGATTCGCGGGGTGCCAGGCGAGGTCTCCCGCTTTGATTTCGACGGTCGTACCGTTGAATTATGGGCACCTCAGGAGCCAAGTAGCCACCTACTTATTGCGCATGATGGCCAAAATGTCTTTGATGGCAAGACCTCAACTTTTCGCGGTAAGACCTGGGAGATGGCGCAACACGGTTTTAAAGTCAGCCACGAATTTGGAATTACTCCCCCGGTAATCATTGCTGTTTGGCACGGCTCTACTAAAGCCGATCCGATGGGCCGAGCGAAAGATCTCTCCCCCCAACAATTCTTCCTAGAAGATGTGCCGGTAAACCTGCCCAATATCTCGAAGGAAGATTTACTTCATCTGCGCGGAGATCAATACTTAGAAAATATCTTTGGTGCTTACGTTCCGCAAATTCTTCAATCTTTAGAGTTAGAAATTAGCCCAGAAAATATCGCTTTGATTGGTTCCAGTATGGGTGGGTTATCTACTCTCTACGCCGCTTATAAACAGCCTGATAAATTCAAAACAGCACTTGCGCTTTCTCCTCATTGGATTATCGGTGGTGATGCACTGGTTCACAGAACTGTCGCAGAACTACCGAAACCGGGCAGCCATAAAATTTGGATGAGCCGCGGAACAAAAGCGCTAGATGCCCAATATGAACCATTCCAAGATTTAGCGGATGGCTTGATGTTACAAAAGGGATATCGCAAAGATGCAGATTTCATCAGCAAGGTTTATAAGAAGACCGGCCACAATGAAGCATCTTGGGCTAGTTATTTAGATCAGCCTTTACGCTTCTGGCTAAAGGACTAGATTTTTACTTTTACTATTTTAGAGAGCAGAACTTTCTTCTTGGCGTCAACTGTTGCAGCGATCACTTCCACCGTACTTCCCTTTTTGAAATCTTCTGGGTGTAGATAAACGCGATAGAGGCCACCTTTGGTGGAATCGCTAGCAAATGTGCGTCGATCAGCGGTGCCGATTGATTTCCATTTACCGCCTTTAACTCTGACGCTAAAAGTAACTTCAGCGTATTTAGCACCTGATACCTGGGTTGAGACCTCACTCCAGCCAGAAGGTAGCGACGTCTGCTTAATTATTGGGGTCGAAATTTTCATAACTCCAGCGTTAACAACTGGAGCCTTCGCTTTAGCAACACAGTAATTTCTTTGGGTGATCGCAAGCGCAATCTGGCCATCGCTAGTGATCGTGCAGCTTCCAGATAAGACTTCCCATTCTCCCTTAAGGGAGCCAACTTTGAACTGGGCTTGTGCCGGAGTATCGGAACCGTTTAAGGCAACAACATATTCAACTCCGTTTAGATAACGCGTTACAACGAAGAGTCCATTTTTGGCGTAGCGAACTTCTTGTGTTCCATTTCGCAGGGCTGGATTGGAAGCGATTACTTTCTGGAGTTCAGAGATTTGATCTTCTAGCGGATTTTTCACATCAAAAGCAGTTGCACTCTTTATAGGAGTAGATCCGATGCGAACTTCATTCTGCCAATCAACTACTTGGGTAGAAAACATATCTTGCCGTGCTTTCTTATCTCCCCCATAGCCTGTCATTCCTTTTTCATCTCCGTAGTAAAGAACTGGTCCACCGCGAAGTAAGAAAAGTGAAGCATTTGCGAGTTTGGCACGCTCAAGTAAAGTTTGGTTTTCTCCAACAGCAACCGCATTAGTTAAGAAATATCCGATACGTCCCATATCGTGATTTCCAAGAAAGGTAGCAAGCCCATAAGCGTTCGTAGTCGGCGTTGTATAAAGATCATCTCGGTTAAACAACTCGGCTAAAGATTCTGCAGAGACACCAAATTGCACAAAACCCTTTATTTGCTTTTGAAAATCAAAATCTAAAACACTTGGTACTTGCCCACCTGCAACATATGTGGATAAAGAAGCAGCATCGGTATCAGCTGCTTCACCGAAAATAGGAAAATCTTTTTTGCCAGCCGCAATTGCCGCTGCTTGAATCTTTGGAATAAATGCCTTCCAGAACTCAGGATTTACGTGCTTAAAGGTATCGATTCTCATGCCATCAATATCAAATTTGGTAATCCAGTTAGACCAGACATCAATCCACCCACTTATCACTTTAGGGTTCTCGGTCTCTAAATCATCGAGGCCGAAGAAATCACCATCTAGGACTGAATTTCCGATACTCGGATTATTTCCAAGATTGTGATAATTGCTAATTAAATTGAGCCAATCCGGTTTCTTGATATTTGCTTCGGCGGGATTTACTTGTGGTCTTCCATTGCTGTCGTAGTAAATAACATCAGCAGTGTGATTTACAACGACATCAATAATGACCTTCATATTTAATTTATGTGCTTGCGAAACTAACTCTTTAAAATCTTCTTCGCTGCCCAGATGCGGATCGACAGTTGTGAAATCAACGCCCCAATAGCCGTGATAAGCAGATGAGTTTCCTTGCACAGACTTTTGAACTACCGGCGGCGTAATCCAGATCGAAGTAAAGCCCATAGATTTGATGTAATCCAAGCGCTTCGTGATTCCTTTGAAATCTCCACCGTGCCAATAGCCAATATCTTCTGGAGCAAAACCACTTACAGACAATGACTGATTGCTTCCACCATAATCATTGCTCTTGTCGCCATTTTCAAAGCGATCAGTCATTATGAAATAGACCGACTCATCGCTCTGTGGTCCACGTATTACCGGCTTAATAAAATCAGATTTAACTTCTGCGTATGAACTGGAAACAGTTGCCAAAACTAGAGAGATTGTTATTGCGGTAAAAAGACTTACTTTTTTCAACTTAACCCTTCGTTGCGCCTGCGGTTAAGCCGCCGATTATGAAGCGTTGCATTGATAGGAAGATAACAACTAGCGGAATTGAAGCGATGATTGATCCCGCGGCAAAAGGTCCCCAAGTTGCCTCGAATTGACCTCCCACAAATTGTTGCAGACCGACTGCAACCGTTCGTCTTTCTACATCCTGCAAGAAGAGGGAAGCTAGAACGAATTCATTGAAAGTTCCGATAAATGAAAGTACTGCAATAACCGCTAATACTGGTGCTGCAAGCGGAAGGAAGATTAACCAGAAGACTTGTGGAACCGATGCGCCATCTAAACGCGCTGATTCATCTAGCTCAAGAGGAATCGAATCAAGGAATCCCTTAAGGAGCCAAACATTAACGCCAAGTGCACCACCGATATAAATCAAATAAAGACCCCAAATGCTTCCTAACCCAAAGGTTGGGGTGATCAAGAAGACTTGCTCCATCATTACATAAATTGCCGAAAGTGAGAGGAAACTTGGAAAAACTTGAATTAATAGCAAGGTTTTTAAACCGGTTTTTCGCCCCTTAAATCTCAAACGACTGAAAGCAAATGCTGCAGCCGCCCCAATAGCCACCGAAGTGACTGCAGTTGCAGTTGCAATAATCAAAGAATTCTTCATCCAAGCCCAGTAAGGAATTAGCGGATCAGTAAATAACAATATGTAATTATCAAATGAAAATCTCACAGGTAGCAATGAACTAGAAGAAATTCCACCTGTCGGATCGAAAGATGTGACGATTACGACATAAATTGGAAATGCGGTGAATAGCACCAGGCTTATGGCCAGAGCATGCTTCCAAATATTATTTGTTCCTAGTTTTTTACTCATAGCGTTTCCATTATCTTAGATTTTTTCAATGTGTACATAGACATTGTTCCGACAATGACAAACATAACCATAGAAATTGCACTTGAAAGTCCTAGATCTTGGAAGTTTGATCCGAATGCAGTTTTATAGGCATAAGAAATCAAAATATCGGTAGCGCCTGCGACTTCGCCATCAATCGCATTCGTGGGTCCACCACCAGTTAATAGATAAATAATATTAAAATTATTAAAATTAAAGGCAAAGCTAGCTATCAATAGCGGTCCAAGTATTTGCAGAAGTAGCGGAAGCTTGATTGTGTAGAAAGTTTGTTTTTCAGTAGCACCATCAATCGACGCCGCTTCTTCAAGTTCGGCAGGAATTGATTGCAGCGCGCCGCTCCCGATTAAGTACATGTAAGGGAAACCCAACCAAAGGTTTACAAGAATTACGGCAAACCTAGCGAGCCAGGGGCTGTCAAACCAGTCAATATTTAGACCTAAAAGCATATTTATTGCACCGAAGTCTTTATTAAAAAGACCGCGCCAAATAAGGATGCTCATAAAACTTGGAATTGCATAAGGCAAAATTAAAAACCCACGATAGAACCTTCGGAATTTAATTGGTGCTTCTAACGCAAGAGCCAGCGCCATGCCAACTGCAAATGTTGTGCCAACCGAAAGAAAAGCGAAGGCGATCGTCCAGATAAATACCTTGATGAAAGGGTTACGTAACTTCTCATCCAATACTAAAGATTTAAAGTTATCAATTCCAGAATAAGCGCGCCAGCCCGGATCTAGGCGTGATGAGGGATCATCTTTTACAACGAAATTTCCATTACCGTTATCGACATAGGTAATTCCGAGTTCGATATTTTCTAATTGGTCAGTAACGGGGTCATAGACAACGCTTTGCACCAATCTTGCAGCGACATTAGAACCTTGAGGAGCTGCAAAAGAACCATCACCGAGCGGAAAGCGAAGCGCAGTTATCGCGGAGTCTTCATTAGCAAATTCTTCATCGGTGAGGGTCGTGATTCCTTTGGCACCAGTTATATAACCTGATATATCTCGGGAAATATCTGATTCTGCCGCTGGTCGTACCCCATTTTCATCAGCATATAAAAGTTCCTTGGTTACTTGGTTTTCAAGAATTCCGGCGTACTTTCCGTCGCTGGTCTTGCCGAGCAACAGGTCATAAGCGGTTCCTTCGGCATCAGAGACGATTCCATTATTTATTATTTCTCTGAGCGCTGCCTCTTTGCCGATTTCATTGCCAGTTTTAAAGTTGTATGTGGACATCAAAATTGTATAACCGGTCGGGGTGACCACGAATATTGAGAAAAATATCAGACCAACCGAGAGAAATTTTAGGGGGATTGCACCCTTAGTTATAAATGAATAATTTAGGAAAACAAGTGCGGCGGTAACCACGCCGGCAATAATGAAGGAGCTCTTATTTATAGCTGCAGAGATTAGCCAAATCAAGGCGGCATCGGCTGCGCCTAAGAAACCATATTTTAGGAAGAGGGCTAGTGGGCCGCGTAATCCAACTAGCTTATAAAACACTTTGCCCCCATTAATTCGTTAGTTAAAGCGATGAAATAGTAAAGGTGGGAGATGTACGAGAATTTCGTACATCTCCCACCTTTTTACTTTATACCTTTTCTTCTATTACATATCCTTAGCAGCGTTTGCGAAGTTCTTTGAAAGAACTACTGCTGCCTTATCTAGAGTCGTATCGATATCTTTACCTGCAAAGATATCTTTTAGGGCATCGCCTGCTACGTCGTACCAGCTTGCTCCGCCAGTCTTGTCATCTAGAGCCGCGCTTAGTTGCTTAACAGCATTTGCAGATGAGGCGCCAATTCCTTGTGCGTTCTTATCTTTTGTCTTTGCTGCTGCTGAGATGTGGGCAAGTGGGCGCTGAGACTTTTGAGCTTCATTGAATGCAAGCTGTCCTGCCTCAGTTGAGAAGAACTTATTGAGAAGTTGGTTTGCACCAGTCTTAACTCCGTGTGCTGTTGCATATGTTGTTAGGTAAGCAGCAGCAAAGCCTGCCCACTGATTACCGAAGGTTCCAGCAGTTGTGCCAGGAAGAGATCCCCAAGCAAACTTGACGCTAGTGGCTTCGATTCCGGGCATGTTCCATGAACCAACGAGTGCTACAGGAGTCTTACCAGCCTTGAATGCAGTGTCGCAACCATCGTATGAGAAGAAGCCGTTTGTCTTGCCATCGGCACCGACTAGGAACTTCTTTGCATTTGACTTAAATGCTGCTGAGTTAAACACAACAGTCTTTAGATCTGGTTTTCCACCCTTGTAAGCCCAAGCTCCGCCACCAAGTGCTGTAAGTACTGGATGAGCACCCCAAACACCATTAAATGAACAGATACCGTTTGTGAGGGTTGACTTGTTCTTGATGTAGTAATCGTAGATTTCACCAATTGTCTTAGGTGCTGTTGGGAACATTGCAGTGTTGTAAATCATGCCTGTTGTATCTGCATCTGTTGGGATACCGTAAACGCGGCTTTTAACTGTTAGCGCTTCGAATGAACCCTTTGAGAATGCTGCGCGAGTTGCAGAAGAAACCAAAAGTGACTGAATCTTTCCGCTCTTTGCGCCTGAAATTGCAAGTGCGCCGTCACGAAGAATGATGTCCGGTCCGGTTGCAGCAGTTGCCTTATCCCATGCAGCACCAAGTGCATCGTAAGATGCATATGACTTAACAGAAACTGCATATCCAGGAACAGTCTTTTCCATGTCCTTAACAAGCTTTTCAAGAGCTGGACCACGAGTTTCGTCAGCCCAGATCACGATTGTCTTTTTTGCAGCAAATGCAGATGGAACTGCAAGAGCTGATACTGCGAGAGCTGCTGCGGCGATTGCGCCGACAACACCAATACGCTTTTTATTCATATTTCCTCCAAATATGTATGAGAACCCACGAGGGTATGGATCTCTAGTAGGGATATTCCATAACATTTGAGGGTCAAGATCAAACTAAAACCTCATTGAATAAGGGTTTGGAGAGACATTTATAGAATTGTTATAAACGGTAGGCGTTGCAATAGGGCTTTCATGAACCCACAGGATCACCCCCTAGAAGGGTAAAAGAAGCCTGGTCTAGGTGTGCAGCATCCCGACGGAACCATCCCAGCCATCGACTTCTTCAGGTTTGCGTGGACCTTTACCAACATAACGAGCAGATGGACGAATCAAACGACCGGTGCGCTTCTGTTCCAGAATGTGAGCCGACCAACCAGCAGT
>Ga0208853_1000340_pt1 | contig 14414 bp, 13 predicted proteins | sample LakMenEpi03Oct11_FD_150667 | JGI IMG/M metagenome (GOLD analysis project Ga0208853, IMG submission 150667) | Freshwater microbial communities from Lake Mendota, WI - 03OCT2011 deep hole epilimnion (SPAdes) | ecosystem: Environmental > Aquatic > Freshwater > Lake > Epilimnion/Euphotic zone ... | reverse complement strand
GTCACAAACGCTGGCAATGGCTGCCTTAGCTAGAGAATTAAAAGCCCAAGGAAAAGACATTATCAGTTTGAGTTTGGGTGAACCCGATTTTAATACCCCAGACTTTATTAAGGAAGCCGCTAAAAAAGCTATTGACGAAAACTATAGCACCTATTCTCCTGTTGATGGTTATTTAGAGTTAAAAGAAGCCATTTGTCGTAAATTTAAACGCGATAATAATTTAAAATACAAGCCAGCAAACGTTGTTGTTTCAACTGGTGCCAAACAATCGTTGTATAATATTGCTCAAGTAATGTTGAATGATGAAGATGAAGTTATTCTTCCGGCACCGTATTGGGTTTCCTATTTTGAAATTATCAAATTATCGGGTGGCGTTCCTGTAGAAGTACCAACTTCAGTTGAAACCGATTTTAAAATGACCGCTGAACAATTAGAAAAAGCCATCACTCCTAAAACCAAAATGATGTGGTTCAGTTCGCCCTGTAATCCGAGTGGTTCGGTTTATAATCGGGAAGAGTTAACTGCCATTGGTAAAGTTTTAGAAAAACATCCAAACATCTATATCGTTTCAGACGAAATCTACGAACATATCAATTTTTCAGGAACTTTCTGCAGTATCGGTTCTATTCCAGGATTGTTTGAAAGAACCATAACTGTTAACGGAGTTGCCAAAGCTTTTGCAATGACCGGTTGGAGAATTGGCTATATTGGCGCACCCGAATTTATCGCTAAAGCCTGTACCAAAATGCAAGGACAAGTGACTTCAGGAGCCAATTCTATTGCACAAAGAGCTACTATTACAGCGGTTGATGCCGACCCAAAAGTGTTGAACGACATGGTAACTGCTTTCAAAAACCGTAGAGATTTAGTGGTTAGATTGGCTGCAGCAATTCCAGGATTAAAAACTACTATTCCTGATGGTGCTTTCTATCTTTTTCCAGATGTTTCTTCTTATTTTGGAAAAACATTGCGTGGAAAATTGATTAACAATGCCGATGATTTATCGATGTATTTATTATCAGAAGCCAATGTTGCCACAGTAACAGGTGACGCTTTTGGAAATCCAAATTGTATCCGAATTTCTTATGCCACCAGTGAAGAATTACTAACCGAAGCATTCAAAAGAATTAAGGAAGCTTTAGCTTAAAATAAAACAACACTGATTTCACAAATTTGCACTGATTTTATTTGTGTAAATCTGTGAAATTTGTGTTTAAAATATAAAATCATGTCAAAAATACTATTATTAGGTTCCGGAGAATTAGGAAAAGAATTTGTTATTGCGGCGCAGCGCATAGGGCAAACCGTTATTGCTGTCGACAGTTATGAAAATGCACCAGCTATGCAAGTCGCTCACGGATTTGAAGTCATCAACATGCTTGATGGTTCCGAACTTGACCGCATCGTAGCCAAACATCAACCTGATTTTATCGTTCCCGAAATAGAAGCCATCAGAACGGAGCGTTTTTATGATTACGAAAAGCAGGGAATAACCGTTGTTCCATCGGCAAAAGCAGCCAATTTTACCATGAACCGAAAAGCCATACGCGATTTGGCAGCCAAAGAATTGGGATTAAAAACGGCAATTTATCGGTATGCCACTTCTGCTGAAGAATTACAAAAGGCAGTAACCGAAGTCGGAATTCCTTGTGTCGTAAAGCCATTAATGAGCTCTTCTGGCAAAGGACAATCGACCATCAAAACCGAAGCCGAAATTAAAAAAGCATGGCACTATGCCGAAGAAGGTTCACGTGGCGATATTGTAGAAGTCATTGTAGAGGCATTTGTTAACTTCAATTCTGAAATTACATTATTGACAGTTACCCAAAACAATAATCCAACTTTATTTTGTGCTCCTATTGGCCACAGGCAAGAGCGTGGCGATTATCAGGAAAGTTGGCAACCAGCCAATGTTTCCCAAAAAGACATACAAGAAGCCCAAGAAATGGCTCGAAAAGTAACTCAAGCTCTAGGCGGTGCCGGACTTTTTGGCGTGGAGTTTTTTTTGACTGATGAAGGTGTTTACTTCTCCGAATTATCCCCAAGACCACACGATACCGGAATGGTTACCTTAGCGGGAACACAAAATTTTAATGAATTTGAATTGCATTTACGTGCCATTTTAAGTTTAGCTATTGCAGAAATCACATTAGAAAAAGCTGGAGCAAGTGCGGTAATTTTAGCTTCGGAAAATTCAAATAATCCAACGTATTCTGGAATTTCAGAAATTGCCGCTTTACCAAAAACAGATTTTCGTATCTTTGGAAAACCAAGTTCAAGACCATACAGAAGAATGGGTGTTGCACTAACTTATGACACTCTTGAAACTCCTATAGAAGAAGTGGTAAAAAAAGCTAAAAGAGCTGCTAGTTTAGTAACCGTAAACCCTTAATACTATGAAAAATATTTTTTTAACCGTATTCCTTTTTGTTTGCATTGCTACAAATGCTCAGGACTCGAGCGTAAGCGAACAGGCGAAGCACAAACCAAAAACACAAATTGTAGAAGCTTCATGTGGACAGTGCCAATTTGGTATGAAAGATAAAAAAGGATGTGATTTAGCCGTTCGCATTGACGGAAAATCCTATTTTGTTGAAGGCACCAAACTGGATTCTCATGGTGATGCTCATGCCGCAGACGGATTTTGTTCTACTATAAGAAAAGCAGAAGTAGTTGGTGAAATTAAAGATAACAAATTTATTGCTTCAAGTTTTAAGCTTCTTCCAGTAGAAGGTCATGATGACCATAAAGGTCATAAACATTAGAAAAATAAAGCGTCCCGATTTGTTCGGGACATTTTTTTAATCCAAATAAATTAAAATCAGTATGAAAAAAATAATGCTACACAAAGCCAACACGCGCGGTCATGCCAACCATGGATGGCTAAATGCGTATCACAGTTTTAGTTTTGCGAGTTGGTACAATCCAGAACGAGTACAATTCGGAGTTTTAAGGGTTTTAAACGATGACACCGTTGCAGCTGGAATGGGGTTTGGTACCCATCCGCACGATAATATGGAAATCATTACCATCCCACTTGAAGGCGATTTGGCACACAAAGACAGTATGGGGAATACGGAGGTGATTAAATTTGGGGATGTCCAAGTCATGAGTGCCGGAACGGGTATTCAACATTCTGAATTTAATCCAAACCATGACAAAAGAACTAGTTTACTCCAAATTTGGGTTTTCCCAAAAGTGAGAAATGTAACACCTCGTTATCAACAAATTACGTTAGACACTTCGGATAGACATAACAAATTACAACAAATTCTCTCACCCAATGCGGATAATGCTGGCGTTTGGATTTATCAAGACGCTTGGTTTCATATGGGTAATTTAGATAAAGGAACGACTATCGATTACAATCGAAAAAAAGTAGGCAATGGTTTGTATGTTTTTGTAATCAAAGGAAGCGTAAAAGTTGATGGTCAAGAATTAGAACAACGCGATGGTTTAGGCATTACCGATTTTGACAGTGTTTCTTTTGAAGCTACTTCGGATACTGAAGTTTTGCTGATGGAAGTTCCGATGGAACAATAAAATGACTTATAAAAAGTAAAATGAAAAAAATAATAGCGTTTGGAGGTTCGTCAAGTAAGAATTCCATCAACAAACAATTGGCTTCTTATGCAGCCAATTTATTTTCAAATGCAACGGTAGAACTGTTGGATTTGAATGATTATGAAATGCCTATTTATTCGGTGGATAAAGAAAAAGAAAATGGAATTCACCCATTGGCACAACAATTTTACAATAAAATAGGAAGTGCAGATTTTTTGGTTATTTCTTTAGCAGAACACAATGGCGCTTATGCTTCGGCTTTTAAAAATATTTTGGATTGGGCTTCGAGAATTAATAACAAAACCTTTCAGCAAAAACCGATGCTTTTATTGGCAACTTCACCTGGAGCAAGAGGTGGAAGCACGGTTTTGGAAATAGCGAAAATTAGATTTCCGTTTCAAGGTGCGGATTTGAAAGGCAGTTTTTCGTTGCCTAATTTTAATGAAAACTTTGATTCTGTAAAAGGTATAATCAACCCAGAACTGAAAATAAATTGATGGACATTGTGAATACAATATAATAAAAAAATCCAGCAAATTCGCTGGATTTTTTTGATTTCTATTTTACTAAACCGCCACCACTTTTTACTTTTTCAACCTCAATATCGGTGTTTTCTTTTTGTAGTTTTAGATTTCCAAAATTATATGTCAACGATATTCTAAAAACTCTACTGTCTTGTTTTTGATAGAAGTTAGTGTTCAAGTTATTACCGCCAACTAATGCATTTATTTCGTTTGAATTGAAAACATCAAAACAATGCAATCCAACTTTGAGTTTATTATTCATAAATTCTTTGTTGAATGAAATGTCAAACTGTTGAATTGGTTTGGTGATTTTATAGATTTCCCAATTTCCACGGTCAAGTATAAAATAACTAATGGTGTTTTTGATATCCCAAGGCAAAATGAACTGTGCTTGTGTTGAATAGCTCCAAATGGCTTCGTTTGAATAAGGAAAGTCAAATCCACGAATGTCGTTTTTTACATAATTGATGTTTACAAAAATGTAATTCATCTTGTCTATATAATTCATTCGTTTTTGGAATTCTTCCTTTCCTTTGAAAAAATAATCTAAAGGAATTGGGAAACTAAAGTAAGCGCTAAAAGTATCAAATCGATCAAATTGTTGGAAGGTTTGATTGCTTATAGGTTCGGTTGCATCGGCATCGGCACTAAAAATAAATAAATTATTGTCTTTGGTTCGAGTAAAATTGGCACCAAGTTGTATGAATTGCAATGCGGTAATTTTAACCTCATAATTGTCAAAAAAAGTTGGGTCTAAAAATATATTTCCTTGCGAAGTATTGTATTGATCAAAACTAGAACTGTTGTTGGGATCTAGAGTGAAATAATTGGGTTGATTGATTTTTTTTGAATAATTTGCCGTTACATTTATATCATCATTAACTTCATAAATTGCGCTAATGTTAGGAAACAAATTCGTATTTCTAAATTTAATTTTTCCGTCAACAGTGCTCGAAATTCGCTCTACATTAAAATCCTCAAAACGAAGCCCTAAAGTAAAATTGAATTTTTTTATTTTTTTTCTTGCTTCGGCATAAAAAGCTAAGTTGTTCTCGCTGTAATCGAAAACTATTCTGTTTACCGTTGGGCTATTGATAAAATAATCGCCAATATTATCAACTTTCAAAATATTGTATTTCCCACCTGTGGTAATCGAAAACTTATATTTTTCAAATGGAATTGTAAAGTCATATTTCAAATAATAATTTTTCAAATCAAAATCAGAATTTCCATCGTTAAAGAAACTTTCATTCGAAATTAAATCTGTTGCATCCGAAGTTGAAATTGGATTTCTATGAAACAAGTTCCCAAAACCTATGATATCCAACGTTCTTCCAATAGTGTCTAGCTTTGTTTTGTATTGAATACTCAATTCGTGATTTTGGTTTTTAGTTTTAGTTATACCATTATTTAGATAATCAATGTCATCTGATTGGGTAGTGGCATCAAAAACGTTTCTATCATTGCCCAAATTCATATTATAATTTAAGAGGATATTACTTTTTTTAGAAAGCTTATAATTTGTTCCAGTTCGCCAATAAAGATTTCGCTGTGTTGTTACCGAAAAGTTTTCTTGCCGCATTACTATATCAGGCGTAAAAGCCGTAAAGGTTTGATCACTAATTGTTCTGTTTTCTCCTTCAATATAATTATAGCCAAGCATAGTCTGCCAACTCAAGTCTTTTTCTTTTCCGTTCAAAAGAATTTGAGGACTTGGTTTTTGGTATTTATTAAAATTATAATTGAGATTAAAACTGGCATTTATTCCTTTCAACCTTTTGGAACTTGTAATAATATTGATGATAGAACCGCTGGCATTGGCATCAAAAGCTGCACCTGGATTGTAAATCAGTTCCACTTTTTCGATGGCATTTGCTGGTAACGAGGAAAGATAATTTTGTAAATCTTGGCCGGTCAAAGTGCTTGGAGCGTCGTCAATATAGATGGCAACACCTTTTCCATTTAAAGTCAATCCACCATTAGGAGAGGTAATTACACCCGGAAGTTTTTTTACTGCTTCCAAAGCATTTCCGGTGCTCAGCATTGGATTTTCTTTAATGCTGATGGTAGTTTTGTCCGATTCAACTTTGATGTATTGTCGTTTGTTGCCATAAATGGTAACACCTTCCAATTCGTTGATTTTTTTGTTTTTAATAGTGTCGTTTACACTAGTGTTTTCCTTGTTTTTCTCGGTTTCTTGTGCAAAAAAGGTAGTGCTGACTAGAACGAGAACCGCTGTACATAATGATTTCATTTTGTTTTTGATTTTTTGATTGATGATTATCTAAAAGACGTTTAAAAAACAAAATTGTTACAATTAACTTTTATAGTTAACTATAATTTTACCATAAACTAAAAAATTTGTTGTCGGTTTTTATATTCTAATGACAAAAAATGGAGTGAATGAGTAACGAATTAAAACCAAATTTCACCAATGCACACAAATTATGGCATAGCTTGTGCTACGGACAATAATTGCAAGCGAACTAGTGAAGCAATTAGTTTTGAATAAGACACGAGCAATAGCTAACTGGGGAAGCAATTGAGAAAAAAACAGTTATATTGGGCTATTTTATATGGGAAATTGGTATCACTTCAATTTTAAATTCAGATTGTCAAAACTAGTCACATCAATAACTTGTTCGTTATCGATATCAAAGGAAACTTTGACACTATCACCCACAACAGTAACTGGAATTTCGTTAGAAACTTGTGACGAACCCACAAAAATATTGGGGTAATCTTTTATAGTAAAATAGTAGAAACTATTACCGTTTTTTACATCGCTTTGAATTCTTTTAATTACCGATGAGATTGACTTTTTAGAAGCAACATTCGATGGATTAATTTTGTTTCCAGCCATATTGTATACGCTTTTAAACAAGGTAAGCGTTTCGCGCATCGAGTTTCCAACTCCAACAATGGTATAGTCGTTTATTGCTACCATTGCATACATTTTTACCAAACCGCCATCGTCTTTCAAAGTCATTACATAGGTTGGAATTCCATTGATATTATAGGGAATTGGCAACGATGCTTTATATCCTTTTTCTTGAACTTTGCCCTCTGCTGAACTTTGCGCTGCAAATTCGGTTGCGCCACTTTGTTTGTAAAAGGTAGTTTCTTTGGTTCGTGTATCAACCAATACAAAACCAACAGCACTTTCGTCACTTCCAACAGAAGTTAAACCTGTATACCAATAGGATTTATTATTTTGTCCATATACTAAAGTCAAACCTTCGGTGATTTGTAATTTATTGGTGTTTGAAAAATTCCAATATCCATTGACATATTCTCCCCAATCGTTCAATTGATCTTCGATAAATTCTGCCGGCTGAATTCTATCGACCCAACTTGGAGAGTTTTTAATAGAATAATTTTGAATTGCGCCAGTTTGAGCATCAACTACAACAATTCCAGTAGTATTTTTTCCCGAAAATCCAATCTCTTTAATATAAGTTGTAATTACCCAAAAAGGATTACCTTTTTCATCAATCTCAAACGTAAAATCGGCAAGGCCAACGGATGCAAATCCATTAAAATATACATGTCGGTGAATATCACTTTGAAAATAAGCATTCGGTTGGTATTTTATTTTCAATGGTTTTCCGTCTATCTCTTGTACTAACTTCACATCGCGTTCGTTTGTTGCCGAAACCATCACATAACCTGGAGTTCCTTCTTTATTATTGAGCCATTTAAAAAATCCTGAATGCAATAAGGGAGCAATCCAATACAGTTCATTATTTACTTTTTGAATAGAAAACTTCCCTAATTCAATTTGACTTCCCAATGCTGGTTGTGAACCAATGATTTTTTCACCCAGTAAATAAGCCAATTCTTGGTCTACAACTCGAATTTTATCCAATGAAATTGGAGCAATATGTTTTGATAATTTTTGACCATTTTCAACCTTTCCAATCATTTTCTGATAACTACCCGTGTGAAAAATTGTCGCCGTAGTAAATAATGGAATTACTGTTAGATATACCAAAATCAAACCCATCAAGATTAGCAAATATTTACCAGGTCTTGAACCTATTGTAAATTTCTTTCCAGAATTGTCAACTGTAATTCCAAGAGAAATGAAAAAATAAATAAACAATAACAATAAAGTTATGAATCCAATTCCATAGAAACCGTATTGCAAAACAGGCAAGTTTAAATAAAATAACAAGAACCCAATAACTAAAAGAATTAAAAAAAGTACTGCTTTTTTCATGATTGATATTTTTATGCTTATACGTCGCTTACTAATTAAAAAGTTACAATTAATCATAAATATAGCACTGCTATTGATTGTATGTTATAAATTAGTAATTTTGTTTACTTTTAAACAGCAAATAACCTTTCAGTATCGAAGAGATGCTGAAATAAATTCAGCATTAAATGAAAGCATACGTTTTCCCTGGACAAGGAGCACAATTTACCGGAATGGGTAAAGAGTTATACGAGAATTCGGCTTTAGCCAAAGAACTTTTCGAAAAAGCCAACGACATTTTAGGATTTCGAATTACTGATATCATGTTTGAAGGAACAGCTGAAGAATTAAAAGAAACCAAAGTTACCCAACCAGCAGTTTTTTTACATTCCGTAATTTTGGCAAAAACACTAAATATTAAACCCGATATGGTAGCAGGACATTCGCTAGGTGAATTTTCTGCTTTAGTTGCAAATGGTGCTTTGTCTTTTGAAGACGGATTAAAATTGGTTTCACAAAGAGCGTTAGCCATGCAAAAAGCGTGTGAAATGGCACCTTCAACGATGGCAGCAGTTTTGGGTTTGGACGATAAAATTGTGGAAGAGGTTTGTGCTGCTATTGATGGTGTTGTCGTAGCCGCAAATTATAATTGCCCAGGGCAATTAGTAATTTCGGGCGAATTTTCGGCAGTAGAAAAAGCAGGTGAAGCTATGAAAGAAGCAGGTGCAAAACGCGCACTGTTATTACCCGTTGGTGGTGCCTTTCACTCACCCATGATGGAACCTGCTAGAGAGGAATTAGCGGCAGCAATTGAAGCCACGACTTTCAACACCCCAATTTGTCCAGTATATCAAAATGTGACTGCAAATGCAGTATCGTCTGCTGACGATATCAAGAAAAACCTAATCCTCCAATTGACTGCACCTGTGAAATGGACACAATCGGTGCAACAAATGATAAAAGATGGCGCCACCAGTTTTACGGAAGTTGGTCCGGGCAAAGTTTTGGTTGGATTGGTTAATAAAATAGATAAAGAAATAGAAACGATATCGGCTTACTACATTTAAAAAATACAATTATGAAAAAAATAATCTTATCACTAGCGTTTGTAGCTCTATTAGCCAGCTGCCAAGGCAAAACCAAAGAAAAATTAGACGAAGCCAAAGACGCCGTTACAGAAGAAGTTAACACAACTATTGACACTGCAAAAAGTAAAGCAAAAGCCGAAATAGATTCAATAAAAGAAAAAGTAAAAACTAAGATGGATAGCGTAGTTGTTAATAGTGCCAATGAAATTGAAAAAGCGGCAAAAAAGATTAAAGAAAGTGTGAAAAAATAAATTAAATTCCAAATTTATGTGATTTTTTATTTGGCTTCACTCTGTTCGACTTCGCCTCTGTTTTTCTTATAGTTAGTGATAAATACACCTACTATTATTAAAATCGTAGCAATTACAAAATCAAAAGTAATCACTTCATTGAGCAAAAGCCATCCCAAAAAAACAGCAATTATCGTGTTAATATAATTTAGAATAGAAACCTGAATTGCTGAAACTCTTTTCAAAGCATAGTGATAACAGAAAAAAGCAAAGACAGAACCAAAAACAGACAAATACAAAGTAGCCAAAATACTTCTAGTACTCCACGAACTTATATCCACATTTGGCGAAAAAATCAATGCCAAGACATATTGGATAATTGCTGCTATAGAAAATTGATAAAATAAATTTAGGGCAATATTATTGGATTTATGCGTATGCTTTTTAGTATAAACAGTTCCAGCAGACCAAGCTAGTATTGCGATGCTCAAAAAAAGCACCCCTACTTTGTAATTTGGATCTAAAATATCACTTAGTCCATCTCTAAAAATAAAAACAACTCCCAGAAATCCGATAATCACTCCTAGAAATCCTTTGACAGTTGGTTTTTGTAATCCTATTGTCAAGCTTCCCATAAAAACCACTAAAGGAGACAAAGCACTCAAAATAGAAGTTAATCCACTAGGTAAAGATTGTTCAGCAATAGTAGTAAATCCATTAGCAATGACAATCATTAAAATAGAAGCTATGGCTTGTAATTTGAAATTTTCCCAGCCAATCCATGCGAGTTGTTTTTTATATACTAAAATAGTCAAAACAATCAATGCGGCCAATCCTTGTCTTGTAGAAGTAATGTACCAAGGCGGAATGCTCTCAACAGCCACACGAATTCCAAGATAGGTTGTTCCCCAAACAATGGCAACAACCAATAGGCAAAAAAGTAATTTGTAATCCGTCCCTTTTGGCATTTTAGTTTTTCCTGATTTTTTGTTCCCATTTCCATGCGGAAGCTAAACTTTCTTCCAAAGTAGAATGGGCTTTCCAACCAAGAACAGCATTGGCTTTATCGGTATTGGCATAGGCAGCAACAACATCGCCTTCTCTTCTGTCTACAATTTTATAAGGTAATTTTTGACCCGATACTTTTTCAAAAGCTTGAATAACTTCCAAAACAGAACTTCCTATACCAGTTCCTAAATTAAAAGTTTCCACTTTTTCTACATTTTGTTTATTCAACAATCGTTGCAAAGCAATAACATGGGCTTTTGCCAAATCAACAACATGAATATAATCGCGAATACATGTACCATCAGGCGTGGGATAATCATTCCCGTAAACTGAAAGTTCTTTTCGCATGCCAATTCCTGTTTGGGTAATATAGGGAACTAAGTTTTGTGGAACACCTATGGGTAGTTCCCCAATTTCGGCACTTGGATGCGCGCCAATGGGGTTAAAATAACGTAATAAAATGGAGTTGACATTGGTTACTTTGGCAACATCTTGAATGATTTCTTCCCCAATTTGCTTTGTATTTCCATAAGGTGAAATAGCGGGTTGAACAGATGCATTCTCGGTTATAGGCATTTTTTCGGCTTGACCATAAACAGTACAAGAAGAACTAAAAATAAAATTGGCTTGAGGCAATTTTGTTAGTTCTTGTAAAACATAGACCAATGTATTGATATTATTTTCATAATAAAGCAAAGGATTTTCAACACTTTCTCCCACAGCTTTTGAAGCCGCAAAATGAATTACACCAACAATGTCTTGGTACTTCTTAAAGAAATTCTGAACCGATGATTTCTCTCGTAAATCAATATTCCCAAAAATGGGTTTCTTACCTGTTATTCTCTCTATTCCTTCCAAAACTTCAATCGAAGAATTAGAAAGATTGTCAATGGCTACAACTTCAAAACCTTGATTTTGCAATTCAACAACCGTATGCGAACCAATAAATCCTAAACCTCCTGTAACTAGTATTTTCATAATTAATTAGTTGACAGTAGCAGTCGCAGTTTGCAGTCACTGAGACTGAAACTGAGACTGAAAACTGTTAAATGTACTCTAAAACGCTATCCGTTATAAATTTAATCTGCTCGTCGTCTAATTCAGTATGCATTGGCAAAGAAATTACTTCTTTAATCAATTGATTGGTAACTGGAAAATCTTCTTCTTTATATCGAATATCAGCATATGCTTTTTGGGAATGCAACGGAATTGGATAATAAATAGCACACGGAATTCCCTTTGACAACAAATGTTCCATCAAACCGTTTCTATCGCCATCGATAATTCGCAACGTATATTGATGGAAAACGTGGCAATCGCAAATATCACAAATACTTGGTGCAATAATGTTTTTGTGCCCTTCAAAAGCTTTCGAATACTTGCGAGCTGCCTCTTGACGTGCTTTTCCATAAGCATCTAAGAAAGGTAATTTGGCATTCAAAACGGCTGCTTGAATACTGTCCAAACGAGAATTTACGCCAACCACATCGTGATGGTATCGCACATACATTCCGTGGTTTACAATTCCTCTTATTTTGTGCGCTAGTTCATCATCGTTAGTAAAAATAGCACCACCATCGCCATAACAACCTAAGTTTTTAGATGGAAAAAATGATGTAGAAGCTACGTGACCAATCGTTCCTGCTTTCTTTTTTGTCCCGTCCGAAAATCGGCAATTGGCACCAATCGCTTGCGCATTATCTTCGATTACATATAAATCGTGTTCTTTGGCAATTCTCATTATCGCTTCCATATTGGCCGCCCTTCCGAATAAGTGCACAGGAACAATGGCTTTAGTTTTTGGCGTAATTGCTTTCTTAATCGCCTCGATAGAAATATTCATATTTACTAAATCCACATCCACCAAAACGGGAGTTAATTGTAATAAAGCAATCACTTCAACCGTAGCCGCAAAAGTAAAATCGGCAGTAATTACTTCGTCACCAGGTTTTAAATCCAATCCCATCATGGCAATTTGCAAAGCATCTGTTCCGTTGGCACAAGGAATTACATGTTTAACATCAAGATATTCCTCAAGGTTTTTTTGAAATTTATGAACTTCTGGTCCGTTAATGTAAGTTGTTGTATCTAAAACTTCCTGAATAGAAGTATTGACTGTATCTTTTATTTTATCATATTGACTTTTGAGGTCAACCATTTGAATTTTTCTCATGATTTAAACTTATAATTGGCAAAAATAGGGATTATATTTTAGAAACATATTTATTATATTTGTATAAAATAAATGATACTATGGAAACGGTACTTTTTAAATCCAATTCAAAAAAAGACATGAACTTATTGATTAGTCTTGCCAAAAAAATTGGTATTGAAGTAGAAAAAATAACTTCTAAAAATGACCTTATTGATGAAAATTCGACAGAATATGAATTGAAAGTAGAGAGAAATTTAGGATTGATGATGGACGAATGTAAAAATTCACCCAGTGTAACTTATGAAGATGTTCAAAAAGTATTGAATAGATGGAAGTAGATTTCACTAGAAATTTTCTCAAGAATTTAGAAAATTTGAAAAATGAAGATTTGCTTCAAAAAATTCAAGATACAATTGATGATGTGGTTCGAGCAAACTCAGTTCTTGAAATTTCCAACATAAAAAAGCTATCTGGGTTCAAAGTTTATTACAGGATAAAAATAGGTGACTACAGAATTGGAATAGAAAAGATAGGTAAGCAAATAAAATTTTTAACGTTTGAACACCGCAAAGACATCTACAAAAAATTTCCTTGATGCTTTTTCTATATAATCTCTTCGTCTATTTTTCGGAATTTATTCTCAAAATTATTGCGCTTTTCAGTCCCAAAATAAAGTTATTTGTCAATGGCAGAAAAGACGTTTTTAAAATACTAGCAAGCGCAATAAATCCCAAAGACAAAACCTTGTGGTTCCACGCCGCCTCTCTTGGCGAATACGAACAAGGATTGCCAGTCATGGAAAAGATAAAATTGCAATTTCCAAATCACAAAATTATCCTCACTTTCTTTTCCCCATCAGGGTATGAAGTTCGAAAAAATAATACTATTTCAGATATTACAGTGTATTTACCTTTAGACACAAAATCAAATGCAAAACAATTTCTTAGACTCGTTTGTCCCGAATTAGTGTTTTTCATCAAATATGAATTTTGGCCAAATTATTTAAATGAGTTGAACAATCTAGGTATCAAAACCTATTTGATTTCCGGAATTTTTAGAGAAAATCAAGCATTTTTCAGTTGGTATGGTGGATTTTATAGAAATGCATTAACAACGTTCGATTACTTTTTTGTACAAAACGAAAGCTCAAAAAAATTGCTTCAAGGTATTGGATTCAATAACGTAAAAGTTTCTGGTGACACTAGATTTGATAGAGTAATTTCTATATTAGAACGGGATAATTCTTTGGATTTCATAGAGCAATTTAAAGACAATACAACTACAATTGTAATTGGAAGTTCGTGGCCAAAAGATGAAGCGATAGTAGTAAATTTCATTAATCAAACAAATGAAAATGTAAAATTCATTATTGCGCCACACAATATTAAATCAGAACAAATTCAGGAGTTGAAAAATTCCATTACAAAAAAAACAGTTTTATTTTCTGATATTGGAACAAATTGTGATTTGCCCTTTAATGACTATGATATTTTTATCATCGACACCATCGGAATTTTAACGAAAATATACAGTTATGCTGATATTGCTTATGTTGGTGGTGGTTTTGGAAATCCTGGTGTTCATAATATTTTAGAACCAGCCACATTTGGAATTCCTATTGTGGTTGGCCCAAATTATTCTCAT
>Ga0208853_1000339_pt1 | contig 14419 bp, 11 predicted proteins | sample LakMenEpi03Oct11_FD_150667 | JGI IMG/M metagenome (GOLD analysis project Ga0208853, IMG submission 150667) | Freshwater microbial communities from Lake Mendota, WI - 03OCT2011 deep hole epilimnion (SPAdes) | ecosystem: Environmental > Aquatic > Freshwater > Lake > Epilimnion/Euphotic zone ... | reverse complement strand
CCCGATTTTACTATTAATTTTCCCAACGTTGGTAGTTCACTTAGATCTGAATTGCAATACAAACTTGATGATAAAGACACAAGACAAATACAAGCGCTGTATTTACTCTCTACTGGAGGTTTTTTGAGTCAAGATGGAGTAAGCCAAAATCAATTATCAAATAATTTATTTGAAAAGGCAAGCAGTATGTTTAACGATTTGTTTGCTGGAGAAGATGATAAACTTCAATTAGGAATTGAATATGTAACGGGAGATAATAGTAATAATCCAGATTTTCAAACCGATGCGCGATTTGGTGTTTCTGTCTCTTCCAAGATTAACGACAGAATTACAGTAAACGGCAAAGTTGGTGTTCCCGTTGGTGGAATTACAGAAACTGCAATAGTTGGTGATGTTGAAGTGCAATATAGAGTAAATGAAGATGGTACGTTGAATTTGAGATTTTTTAATAAAGAAAATGATATAACCTACATCGGTCAGGGAATTGGATACACACAAGGAGTTGGTATTTCTTATGAAGTTGATTTTGATACTTTAAAAGAGTTGATAAACAAAATCTTTAAAAATGCAAAAATTGATAAAGTGACTACAAACAAAAGTGATGATTTGCACGATTCTGATATAGAAAATATAGATTTACCAAATACAGAAAAGAAAGATAAGGACAAGGATAAGAATAATGATATAGAAAACCCATCACCAAATAGAGAAGGTATCCCAGTTGAGGATTAATATAGAATTCCTTTAAATTTAATCTTTTTTTCAAAACTTATCAACGAAAACGATTGAATTTTGCCTCATATAATAACATCTCGATGATATCTATAAAAAACTGCTTCTCGTTTGCTAATTTTACGATTAAATAGCTGAAAAATGTCAAAAACTATAAAAAAGATTGGAGTTTTAACTTCAGGAGGTGATTCTCCAGGAATGAATGCAGCCATTCGTTCAGTAGTTAGAACTTGCGCCTACCACAATATAGAATGTATTGGAATATACAGAGGTTATCAAGGAATGATTGAAGGCGATTTCAAAGAAATGGGTCCAAGAAGTGTTAACAATATCGTCAACAAAGGCGGAACCATTTTAAAGTCGGCTCGTTCTAAAGAATTTATGACCAAAGAAGGCAGACAAAAAGCACATCAAAATTTAGTTGCTGCAGGAGTCGATGCACTCGTAGTTATTGGTGGTGATGGTTCTTTTACTGGAGCAGAAATTTTTAATAATGAATATGATTATCCTGTAATGGGAATTCCTGGAACCATTGATAATGATATTTTTGGAACCAGTCATACTTTGGGATTTGACACGGCATTAAACACTGTAGTAGAATGCATCGATAAAATTCGTGACACAGCTAGTTCCCACAACCGCCTTTTTTTGGTTGAAGTAATGGGTCGTGATGCAGGTCATATTGCGCTAAATGCTGGTATTGGAGCTGGAGCAGAGGAAATTCTTATTCCTGAAGAAGATTTGGGATTAGAACGCCTTTTAGATTCGCTTCGCAAAAGTAAAGCATCAGGAAAATCTTCAAGTATTGTTGTCATTGCCGAAGGAGATAAAATTGGTAAAAATGTTTTTGAATTAAAAGATTATATTGAGGAAAATTTCCCTGAATATGATATTCGAGTTTCCGTGCTTGGTCACATGCAACGTGGAGGTGCGCCTTCATGTTACGATAGGGTTTTAGCCAGTAGATTAGGTGTAAAAGCAGTTGAATCTATCTTAGAAGGAAAATCAAATTTCATGGTAGGTATAGTAAATGACAAAGTGGCGTTAACACCATTAGAACAAGCTATTAAAGGACATTCAGAAATTGATAGAGAATTACTAAGAGTTTCAGACATTATGTCTACATAAAAAATTAAAAGATGTTTGTGGTGTAAAGTGCAAACCATAAACCATTAACTATAAATATAAAACACAAAAAAAATGTCAAAAGTAAAATTGGGAATTAACGGTTTCGGAAGAATTGGAAGAATAGTATTTAGAGAAACTTTAAATAGAGATAATGTTGAAGTTGTTGCCATTAACGATTTATTGGATGTAGATCATTTGGCTTACTTATTAAAATATGACTCAGTTCACGGTCGTTTTGCAGGAAAAGTAGAAGTGAAAGACGGAAAACTTTTTGTAAACGATAAACACATTAGAGTTACTGCCGAAAGAGATCCAAAACTAGTAAAATGGGATGATGCAGCTATTGATGTAGATGTAGTTGCAGAATGTACAGGTTTTTTCACTACTATCGAAACTGCAAAAGCTCACATTGATGGTGGTGCAAAAAAAGTAATTATTTCTGCACCATCTGCTGATGCTCCTATGTTTGTAATGGGAGTAAACCATACAGAAGCTAAAGCTACTGACTTAGTCGTTTCAAATGCATCTTGTACTACAAACTGTTTAGCACCATTAGCCAAAGTAATCAATGATAATTTCGGAATTATAGAAGGACTAATGACCACAGTGCATGCTACTACATCCACACAAATGACTGCTGATGGACCATCAAGAAAGGACTGGAGAGGTGGAAGAGCAGCTTCGGTAAATATCATTCCATCATCAACAGGTGCTGCAAAAGCAGTTGGAAAAGTAATTCCTGCATTGAATGGAAAATTAACTGGAATGTCGTTTCGTGTTCCTACTATTGATGTTTCTGTAGTTGATTTAACTGTAAAAGTTGCCAAAGAAACTTCCTATGAAGAAATCATGACGGTGTTGAAAAAAGCTTCTGAAAACGAAATGAAAGGAATTCTAGGTTATACAGAAGACGATGTGGTTTCTCAAGATTTTATATCGGACACAAGAACTTCTATAGTTGATGCAAAAGCTGGAATTGGATTAAATTCTACTTTCTTCAAAATAGTTTCTTGGTATGATAACGAATATGGTTATTCTAGCAAATTAATTGATTTAGCGGTTCATATAGCAAATTTAAAATAAAGAACATAGAAAATAGAATATAGAAAATAGATTAAACAATATCGTTACTCTATTTTCTATATTCTATTTTCTTTTCTCTAAAAAAATAAATTATGAAATTATTAGTTGACAGTGGATCTACAAAAGCCGATTGGATTGCTATTGATGACAACGGAAAAGTATTATTCACGACACAAACATTAGGTTTAAATCCCGAAGTTCTTGATAGAGAAGAAATTATATCACGTCTTAACGACAAGTTTGATATAGAACATAACAAAGCGAAAGCCAAACAGCTTTTCTTTTATGGTGCTGGTTGTGGAACTGATAGAATGAAAGATTTTTTATCAAAAGTTTTTCAAGAATATTTCCCAAATGCTACAGTTTCTGTCCATGAAGATACCTATGCTGCAGTGTATGCAACAACACCCAAAGATGAGAAAGCAATAGTTTGTATCCTTGGAACAGGATCAAATTGTAGCTATTTTGATGGAAAAGTATTGCATCAAAAAGTGCAATCGCTTGGTTATATCGTTATGGATGATGGCTCAGGAAATCGTTTTGGAAGACATTTGCTTCGTGGCTATTATTTTAATACCATGCCCAAAGAATTAGCCAAAGAATTTGAAGAAGAATACAATCTTGATGCCGATTATATCAAAGCTAATTTGTATAAAGAAGCCAATCCAAATGCCTACTTAGCTACTTTTGCTAAATTTATTATTAAGCATAAAGACAACGAATTTTGCAAAAAAATTATTCGTAGAGAGTTAAAAGACTTTACCAAAAATTATATCATGCAATATGAAAATTGTCATGATGTTCCAGTCCATTTTGTAGGTTCGATAGCTTTTTACTTGAAAGATGAATTAGAACAGATACTCAATAAATATGATATTAAAATGGTCAATGTGTTGCGAAGACCCATTGATGGTTTGATTGCATACCATGTTTTGAATAAATAAAGTCCCGACTTTTTTTTATTTCACCGCTATCATCGAAATTTCAACATTCACACCTTTGGGTAAACCAGCCACTTGCACGGTTTCGCGAGCCGGAGCTGTTTTTTCATCAAAATAACTGCCGTAAACGTTGTTTATTCTTGAGAAATCATCCATGTTCATAATGAAAATAGTGGCTTTTACTACGTTCTCAAAAGTCATATCGGCAGCTTCGAGAACAGCTTTCATGTTTTCCATTACTTGCTTGGTTTCGGTTTCTATATTATTAAGAACCAATTCCATGGTAACAGGATGGAGTGCAATTTGACCAGAAGTATATAAAGTGTTGCCAACCAAAACCGATTGGTTGTAGGGTCCAATTGGCGCTGGAGCTTTATCGGTAAAAATTATTTTTTTCATATTAAAATAGGTTTCAAATTATCAATAGTTAAAATAAACTCCTATCACCCATCTCCCAACTCCCAACTCCCAACTCCCATCTTCCATCTCCCAACTTCCATCTCCCATCTCCCAACTTCCATCTCCCATCTCCCAACTCCCATCTACCAACTCCCATCTACCAGCTTCCATCTCCCAACTTCCATCTTCCAGCTTTTAATTCAAAGTTCTATCTGGAAGCGAGCGTTTATCCCACTTGATATCGCTCAACACACCCGATTTTATTCCTATAAAAAATCCCCAATAGGCGTTATCCCCAAAAGGTACCCAGTTGAAATCCATTCGCCAGCTTAATAAATCTCTTTCAAATCGGAACTGTGTAAACGTAACTCCTTTTTGTACAAAGTCATACCCTGTTGAAACACCCACTTTCCATTTTGGGGTTAAATCAGTATTTACAGAAAGCATTAAAGAATTTCCAGTTATTTTTTGCTCTCGATTATTGTTGGAATAGGTTAGTGCATAGGCAAGATTCATGTCCCATGGTAATTTATATTTAAAAAATTCGGTTATATTTTCTTTACTTTCATCATCTTCAGTAAACTGGCTCTGTCGCCTATCACTCAAATCGGTATTGCTTCCAAATAAATCATCTTCACGTCCGCCATTTCTTGTTCCTTGCTTATTTTTACTAGCTGACCCATCAAAATCGGTACTGGCAAAAGCATAGTTGATTGTTATATTGGCACTTGTCATTCTAAATAAACTTCCGCCATTATCAATATTCCAGGTATTTACACGTTGCCCAGAATTATTTATAGCATACGGATCAAGTGTTGCCGCAATATTCACATTCATCTTTTGATTTAACAATAGTGTTCCACCGCTGACACGCATTGGAGACCATTTTAGCGAATCGGCTGTCATATCATAACTAGTGCTAAAATTCAAGTTATTCAAAAGCATTATTTTTTTAGGTTCTGTTTTGGTGGAATCTTTATCAGTAACTTTAGCTTCAAATGTATTGCTTAAATTGAATCCAAGATTATTTGACATATTTTGCCCTGGCGCTCCAAAAATACCTCCTTCAAATCGGGTATATTCTTTTTGAATAGTACCCGTTCCATCAGTATCGTAAGTGTCATAATATTTTTCAAAACTCGGGGTATAACTATAGGTAATATTTGGTCTTACAACATGTCTTATGGATTGAATTTTTTTGTCTTTGCCAAAATCAAAGGTTCCATAAACTGTAGTTCCTATACCTGTCGAAAAAGAATAGGTTCTGAAAGCATCAAAACCTTGAACATCTCTGGTTATTACTTCATTTTGAACTGAATTAAATTCTTTGTTAATGGTTTTAAAATACCAAACTTCGTTGTAGTTTATAGAAGTTGTGGCACTGAAATATTTAAAAACTTTAAAATTGGTACTTATCGGAATACTGTGTTGGAAACCTGTTTTGGCATCTCGAAACATTTGTGGTTTGAAGAAAAGGGAATCGGTGGTTTCAATTCGGTTTTCTCCTCTTAAATTGTATTGTAAATTAATATTCTTAAAAAATCCTTTTTTGATTCCATCTTTTGGTGCAAAAGGGAATATTCTGTCCACACTAAGTTGTAGTGTTGGTAAGGTCATATTAATTTGTTCAGTGTTAGTGTTTTGAGAATGTGTAGCTGTTAGTGATAAATTTACTTGAGGTACTGAGTTAAATGTTTTGGAATAGGAAATAGAGGAACTTAGCGTATTATTTAAATTAGAACCCACATTTACCTGGTTTAAGGATTGACGGAAATAAGTACTACTTCCTAAATTTACCGAAGCTGAAAATCTGGAATTTGGATTGGATTTACTGTCTTTGGAGTGTGACCATTGGATGTTATATATTGTTGTTTTTGAATAGTCTGGATAACCTCTTTCGCTAGTGATTAAATTTTCATATCTAAGATTTATATTCCCACTGAAACTATAGCGCTTGCCATAGGACGATTCAAATCGTAAACCATAACTTCCATTAGTATAATAATCTCCTAAAACCGATAAGTCATAACTATCACTTAAAGCAAAATAGTAGCCGCCATTTTGCAAAGAAAAACCTCTTTGAGCACTATCAGTATATGTGGGAACAATTAATCCGGATCTGCTTTTTTCTGTCATTGGAAAAAACGCAAAAGGCAATGCCAAAGGCGTTGGGACATCCGCAATTACCATGTTTGTTGTACCTACAACTACTTTCTTACCGGGTACAAGTTTTACTTTATTGGTTTGAAAATAATATTCGGGATCGTCAATATCTTTTGCAGTAGTAAAACGTGCTCCTTTCATAAAATAAACCGAATCGTTTTCTTTTTTGGTAAGGGCTGCTTTAACTTTAAATTCCCCTTGGTCGGTTCTAGAATTCCAAACTAATGCTTTCTTGGTTTTGAAATTAAAACGAATAGAATCAGGTTCAACAACGTTTGCGCCTTGTTTGAAAACGGGCAATTGAGTATATTTTCCGGTTGAGTCTTTTATCCTTCCTGCATATATTTCATTTTTTTCATAATCAATTACAATAATCCCCGATTTTAATTCAATATCTTCATAATACACTTCGGCTTTGTTGTAAAGTGTAATTTTCTTTTTCTTTTGGTCCAGTTTTTCATAATCAACCGCTTTCCTTTTTATCTTACTTTCTAATATTTTTTTTTTCTTGATAATGCTATCAGTTTTGATTGTATCCACAACAGGAACAAGGTTTTCTGTCTTGGTTTTAGTTGTATCTATTTGATTTTTAGCTGGAAAAGAATCGGTTTTGAGTGGTATCTCCTGAGAATATATTTTTTGGTTTCCTAATGTTAGGAAAATTGTTAAAAAAACGATATAAAATAAGTTTCTTTGCAAAGGTTTAATGCTATTTTTGTAGAAATATGGCTTGATTTTTGACGAGGCAAACTTAACCATTATTTCGGTCAAAAATAAAGAAATATTGTGTTTATAACCTTGTGGTTTTTATTTAAATTAACTTTTCACTTTCATATGAATAACATGAATTGCTCCAAAATTCTATATTTAGTTGGATTATTTTTAATTTCCAATTCCATTTACTGTCAATCTAAATTCAAAGTAGCACTCGATGCAGGTCATGGAGATCATGATTATGGTGCAGTATATCACGGTCACATTGAAAAAAATATTGCATTGGCTGTGGTGTTAAAAGTGGGTAAGATTTTGGAAAAAAATCCCAATGTTGATGTTGTTTATACCCGTAAAACCGATGCTTTTATCGACTTGATTGAACGTGCCAACATTGCCAATAGAGCCGATGCTAATATTTTTGTTTCCATACATTGTAACGCCAATAAAAATACTGCTGCTTGTGGGACTGAAACTTATGTAATGGGTATGTCCAAAAACGCCTCCAATCTTGAAGCAGCAAAAAAAGAGAATGAGGTAATCACGATGGAGAAAGATTATAAGCAAAAATATGAGGGTTATGACCCTAAATCTCCCGAAAGTATTATTGGCTTGACCATGATACAAGAAGAATATTTAGAAAGCAGTATTGCTTTAGCTGGAAATATCCAAAATCGTTTTATAGATGAATTAGGAAAAAAGAGTCGTGGAGTAAAACAAGCGCCATTTATGGTTTTACATAAAGCGTACATGCCAAGAGTATTGATAGAAATGGGCTTTATTTCAAATCCAGAGGAAGGAGCAATATTAGACTCTGAAGAAGGGCAACAAGAAATTGCACAAGCAATTGCTAATGCAATTATAGCGTATAAAAAAGAATTTTATGGTGCTGGCGAAGGCGATAATATTGTGAAACCATCACAAAAAATGGAACCTACACCAGTAATTGACTCAGCAAAAACGTTAACCACTTCAAAAAAACTAGATACTAAAACGCCAGCTGGAAAAAAACCGGAAACCAAAACAGAACCAAAACAAGATGATGTTGATGCTGTTGGTATCATTTTCAAAGTGCAACTTTCTGCAAGTGCGAAAAAATTAGAACTTGTTCCTAGTAATTTTAATGGATTATCTAATATTTCGGTGTCATCGGATGGAAATTTAAACAAATACATGTATGGCAATACTTCTAATTATGAAGAAGCCAAAAGATTACTATCGGAAGCAAAAACAAAAGGATATTCTTCAGCATTTATCATCGCTTTTAAGAATGGTAAAAAAGTTTCGGTTCAGGAAGCATTAAAGCAATAATAATAAGGAGAATTAATATTTTATTTTAACTTTGTCAAAAACGTTTTACCATTGAGAATCACTAGAGAAATTAAGACAGCAGTATTGGTTATTGCATCTATTTTATTATTTATTTGGGGTTACAGTTTCTTAAAAGGAAGAGACTTATTTGTGAATTATAAAACCTTTTATGTGCAGTATGATAATGTAGAAGGATTACTTAGTTCAGCACCAGTTACTATCAATGGTTTGATTGTTGGTAAAGTGAGTAACATTAAATTCATTGATAATTCAGGAAAAATCCAAGTGGAGCTTCAAATAAAATCTGAATTTCCCATATCAAAATCTAGTATAGCTTCCATCTATGAGCCCGGGTTAATTGGAGGAAAACAAATCATGATTATTCCTAATTTTGAAGATAAAACACTAGCCGAGTCTGGAATGACATTAAAAGGCGGCAATAAACCAGGTTTGACAGCATTGGTTGCAGAACGCTTAACACCATTACAAGAGAAAGTAGAGAAAATGGTTGTTTCTGCGGATGATTTATTAAAAAATGTAAATTCTATCCTTGATGCTAAAACAAAACAAAGTTTGCAGAGTAGTATTGTGAGTTTAGATTCAACCTTAATCCAGTTTAAATCGGCTTCCAAAAATGTGAATGTAATGCTTGCTGATAATAAAGAAAAAATAAGTTCTTCATTAACCAACTTTGATAAAGCATCGGGTAATTTTGCAAAAATATCCGATTCAATTGCTAAAGTTAATATTGGTGAAACAGTAAACAAACTAGAAAAAACATTAGCCAGCGTCGATAAAATAATGGCTGAAATTCAATCAGGGAAAGGAACTTTGGGCAAATTAGCAAAAGATGAAACGCTATATAACAACTTTTCTAAAACTTCAAAAGAACTAGAGTTATTGTTACAAGATTTACGTTTAAATCCAACACGATACGTTAATGTTTCGCTTTTTGGAAAGAAAAACAAACCCTATAAAGCACCTGTAAACGATTCTATTAAAAAGTAAAATACAAGTTATGATGTATATTGATAACCTACTTTTTGCTATTACTCTCGCTTTGGGAATTGGTTTTTTTGCTAAAAATGTAAAAAAGCTAATTCGCAATATTAATTTAGGTCAAAAGGTCAATCGTTCTGATAATGCTTCAGAGCGCTGGAAAAACATGGCTATGATTGCTCTAGGGCAAAAGAAAATGTTTGCCAGACCAATTTCTGCAATACTTCATTTTGCGTTATATTTAGCTTTTATAATTACCCAAATTGAGTTGTTAGAAATTATAATTGATGGAGTTTTTGGTACACATCGTTTTTTTAAACCGAGTTTAGGAGGATTTTATACTTTCCTAATCAGTTTTATAGAAATCCTTTCATTATTAGCGTTAGTGGCTACAATTGTCTTTTTGTTAAGAAGGAATTTATTAAAATTACCCCGTTTCAATAAAGCAGAAATGTTAGGTTGGCCAACAAAAGATGCTAACCTAATTCTCATTATGGAGATTGTTTTAGTAACTTGTATTTTCACAATGAATGGAACCGATGAAGTATTGTATTCATTAGGAAAATCGCATTTTGAAGGAACAGGCTCTTTCCACTTTGCCATTTCACAACATTTAGGACCAGCAATTTTTGGAGGAATGAGCGAAAGTACTTTACATATTTTAGAAAGAGTTGGATGGTGGGGACATTTTTTAATGGTAATTGCTTTTTTAAATTATTTGTATTATTCCAAACATTTACATATACTTTTAGCTTTCCCAAACACTTATTTTGCCGATTTAAATGCACAAGGAAAATTTGATAATCTAGAAAGTGTTACCAAAGAAGTCAAAATCATGATGGATCCCAACGCTGATCCTTATGCCACTCAACCTGTTGATGAAAGCGCTGTTCCAACTAAATTTGGAGCTTCAGATGTGCAAGATTTGAATTGGGTGCAATTGCTCAATGCCTACACCTGCACCGAATGTGGTCGTTGTACCTCTTCATGTCCTGCCAATCAAACAGGAAAAAAATTGTCACCACGAAAAATCATGATGGATACACGTGACAGAATGGAAGAAGTAGGAAAAAATATAGATGCTAATAAAGGCGTATTTATTCCCGATAACAAATCATTATTAAACGATTACATTACACCCGAAGAACTTTGGGCATGTACTTCTTGCAACGCTTGTGTGGAAGAATGCCCAGTCAATATAAGTCCGCTATCTATAATTATGGATATGAGACGCTATTTGGTGATGGAGCAAAGTGCGGCACCACAATCATTAAATGCAATGATGACCAATATCGAAAATAATGGCGCGCCATGGCAATACAACCAACAAGACCGATTAAACTGGAAAGATGAATAATAACTAGCTGCGAAGCATTTGAATAAAAATGGGTTTTAACCCATTAACACTATCTGATAAATTCTCATATGTGAGCTTGAGGATTTGTCGAATGAATTTGAAAACTATAAAAAGTAAAAAATGAAAACGGAAGACATTGACAAAAACTTACAAAGAATCACAGAAAACGGGCAACATTTAAGTCCCATTTTACCAGAAGGAATTAAGAATTATCTAATCGACATTGACGGAACTGTTTGTGACGATATTCCAAACGAAGAACCAGAAAGAATGTTAACCGCCGAACTTTACCCCGATGCGTTAGTTACTTTAAATAAATGGTATGATGAAGGTCATGTAATTTTCTTCTTCACTTCTCGAACGGAAGCGCACAGAGAATATACCGAGATTTGGTTGAAAAAACATGGGTTCAAATACCATGGAATTCTTTTTGGAAAACCACGTGGTGGAAATTACCACTGGATTGATAATCATTTGGTAAAAGCAACTCGCTACAGAGGAAAGTTTACTGATTTAGTGGACAAAGAAGTTACTATTCAAGTGTTTGATGACGAACATCATGAGTAGTTTGAAGTTGGAAGTTAGAAGAAGGAAGTTGGAATTAGATTTTTAAACCAAATAATCATCAAGCAGGTTTGATCCCGAAACTTTGGGTTGGAATTTTTAATTTGAAATTTATGAGTGAAGTAGTAAAAGTGCCAACCATGGCAGAAATGATGGCTCAAGGCAAACAACCCGAAGTATTATTTTGGGTGGGTTGCGCTGGAAGTTTTGATGACAGAGCGAAGAAAATTACCAAAGCATTTGTGCGTATTTTAAATCGTGCCAATGTGGAGTTTGCCGTGCTTGGAACTGAAGAAAGCTGTACTGGTGATCCAGCAAAACGAGCAGGGAATGAGTTTTTGTTTCAAATGCAGGCCATGATGAATATTGAGGTTTTAAATGCCTACGAAGCCAAAAAAATCGTTACCGCTTGTCCTCACTGTTTTAATACCTTAAAAAATGAATATCCTGAACTGGGTGGAAAATACGAAGTGATTCATCACACCGAGTTTTTGAAATCATTATTAGACACTGGAAGATTAACCATTGAAGGAGGACAATTCAAAGGAAAAAGAATTACGTTTCACGATCCATGTTACCTCGGAAGAGCAAATAATATCTATGAAGCTCCAAGAGATTTAATTCAAAAACTGGATGCTGAATTGGTTGAGATGAAACGTTCTCGTGCTAATGGTTTGTGTTGTGGCGCTGGCGGAGCTCAAATGTTTAAAGATGCCGAACCCGGGAACAAAGAAGTCAATATCGAAAGAACCGAAGATGCATTGGAAACTCAACCCGAAATCATTGCAGCAGCTTGTCCATTTTGCAACACCATGATGACGGACGGAGTGAAAAACAAAGAAAAAGAAGGAGAAATAAAAGTAATGGATATCGCCGAATTAATAGCAAATGCTCAAGATTTATAGCAAAAAAGTACGAAATACGAAGTACGAAATACAAATCACTATTCACAAATCCAATGTTTAAACCATTTGAAAATTTACCCGAAAACTCTAAAATTTGGATTTACCAATCGAACCGAAAATTTTCTGAGGCGGAAATGACCGAAATCGAAAATGAGTTAAAAGCATTTTTAGAAAACTGGTCGGCTCACGGAACTGGACTTGAAGCATCTTATTTGCTAAAATACAACCGATTTATAATTATTGCTGTAAACCAAAAAGTGCAACAAGCAACCGGTTGTTCCATTGATTCATCCGTTGCTTTTATTCAGAGTTTGGAACAAAAATACAAAGTAGATTTATTGGATAAAATGAATGTAACGTTCAAAAATGGGGAACACATTGCTCATAAATCTCTTATTGATTTCAAGAAAATGGCAAAAGAAAAAGCCGTTACAGCCAATACCATCGTATTCAATAATCTTGTAAATACTATTGAAGAATTTAACGAAAACTGGGAAGTTCCAGCGGGTGAAAGTTGGCATGGACGATTTTTTTAAGCTTCATTTTTCATGAAAAGTTTTTTATTCAGAATAGGTCTACTCATTATATTATTGTTTTTGGTAACGAATTGTTCGTCTTCCAAAAACAATAAAACGGTTGTTGAAAAAGCGGGTTTTGCTACTGAGGAGGAAATCTATATTCCACATATCAAATCGGAAAGGAAAAACTTTTTTCCCGAAACCTATGCAGAAAATAAGTGGGTTGACAGTGTTTATAATCAAATGACTTTTAACGAAAAAGTAGGGCAACTTTTTATGGTGGCTTGCTATTCTAATAAAGATACCATTCATACTAACGCCATTGAAAAATTAGTTCGCAATTATAATATTGGCGGATTAATCTTCTTTCAAGGTGGACCAAAACGTCAAGCTCGATTAACAAATAAATACCAAGCGTTATCAAAAGTTCCCTTGTTTATTGGGATTGATGCTGAATGGGGATTGAGTATGCGATTGGATTCTACTTTTCGATATCCATTTAATATGACATTAGGTGCAATCAAAGATTTGAAATTGGTTGAGCAAGTTGGCGTTAGTATGGCCAAGGAAAGCAAAAGATTGGGCGTGCATTTCAATTTTTCACCCGTTTTAGATATCAATACCAATCCAAAAAATCCAATTATCGGCTATCGCTCATTTGGCGAAAACAAAGTCAATGTTACTGAACATGCCATCGCTTTGATGAATGGTGTTCAAAGTCAAGGAGTTTTTTCAACAGGAAAACATTTTCCAGGTCATGGTGATACTTCAACCGATTCTCACAGCACGTTACCTGTTGTTAATGCCACTTTAGACCATATCGAAAAAGTAGAATTATATCCTTATAAAAGAATGTTTGATGAAGGATTAGTGTCAGTAATGGTGGCACATTTGAATGTACCAAGTTTAGAACCCAGAGAAGGGTATCCAACATCTATTTCGTATTCAGTGGTCAATAATTTGTTAAAAGAACAATTGGGTTTTGATGGTTTGATTTTTACCGATGCTTTGAATATGAAAGGCGCTAGTAATTTTAAAAAACCTGGCGATATTGATTTAGAAGCATTTTTGGCAGGAAATGACATTCTACTTTTTGCTGAAAATGTTCCGTTGGCAGTAGAAAAAATTAGTTCTGGCTACCGAGATGGACTTATTTCTGAGAACCGACTTGCTGAATCAGTAAAGAAGATTTTACATTACAAATTCAAAGCGGGTTTAAACAATTACAAACCAGTTGAAGGTATCAACATTCATAATGATTTAAATCCAAGATCAAATTTGGATTTGCAATACCAACTGTACGAAAATGCCATAACGGTTGTGAAAAATCAAGATGCTATTTTGCCAATTAAAAATCTAAATCAAAAAATTGCCTATGTCAAAATGGGTGATGATACCAATAGTTCTTTTGTAACTACACTAAATAAATATACCGAAGTTACCGAAGTTTTTGATGCCAATATTGATTCACTGATGACTAAGTTGAACGGCTATGAAACCGTAATTATCGGCTACCATAAATCAGATAAATCGTGGTGGAAATCACCTGAATTATCCGAAACTGAATTGCAAATTATCAATAGAATTGCCACTCAAAAGAAAGTGATT
>Ga0208853_1000334_pt1 | contig 14500 bp, 13 predicted proteins | sample LakMenEpi03Oct11_FD_150667 | JGI IMG/M metagenome (GOLD analysis project Ga0208853, IMG submission 150667) | Freshwater microbial communities from Lake Mendota, WI - 03OCT2011 deep hole epilimnion (SPAdes) | ecosystem: Environmental > Aquatic > Freshwater > Lake > Epilimnion/Euphotic zone ... | reverse complement strand
CCAGCAAACGAAATTGGAATAAAAATCAAAAGTGCAACTAAAGCCAAACTTAGTCCAATTGAAATCAAAATTATTTTTCGATTTGTTAATACCAATGAAAGTAATAATAACCCAAAGAAAATAGTGAAATAAACATAAAAACGATATTGTGGAGAACTGAATGTTACTAATATCAAAAGCGTTATGAATACGAAATAGATATTCGAAATAGTTTGTTTAGGATATCTTTTATAGATAACGATTGGAGAAGCAATTACCATTACTATAGTTGCAATTCCAATGATACTATTAATTCCATTTCTGAAAAAATAGTACTGGAGAATATCAGTTAAAGTTAAGTTTTCAATTGAACCAGATGGGATATAAAAAGAATGCATCATCCTTTGACTAAAGAAGAAATCCATGATTGCTTTCGGAATAGTAAAGCTTGCATTTGGTAATGAAATGAAAGTCATTGGAAAAAATGGATAACCAGTAAGAATGGCATTTTTTATGATAAATAACACAAAAACCAATACTGATAAAAGCACAATTCTATTAAGTTGTTTTTTGATAACATCATAATTTTTTATTACTAATAGTATAGGCAATATCAAGAGTACAACCGCTGTGATTTTGATAAACACTAAAGACAATGCTATTGAAGTGATTATGGCGAAATTTTCATTTTCTAGATAAAGCCAAAACAAGATCAATCCAAAAATATAAACAGGAACATCGGGTGATGGAGCATTTACAAATTGAAATAGAAATACGTAAGTTATTGGCAATAATCCAAATACTAATTCTATTTTATTTTTGGTAACAAAATAGGAGTGAAGCTTTTCAAATGCCCAATAGTTTCCTATCAGCAAACAAAATCCGTTCAAGTCATTAAATCTGTCGTATAAAAAGGAAAAACTAAAAACACTTTGAGTAATATGCCAACCGCTAGTTTGCCCAAAAAACAAATGAAGGTTAGCTAGTCCAGGTACAAAACCATATTCGTTGAGCCATTTTATGGTTTGAATATAATAGGTTTCGTTATCGATGATAAAAGGTGAGGTGGCGCTTTGAGCCAAAATCAATAAACTACTAAAAAGAAGCAGCATTTTTATTGCTAAAGGAAAAGTGATGAAAAATGATTTTGTTTTTTGAAAAATAACTAGATAGAGTTCTTTATTCCAAAATCCTATAAGCAAAGTAAACAATAGCAAAACGGTATGAAAAGCGATGTTTATTGGACCAAAAACTGCCCAAATACTAGCTACAATTGTTATTGAAAACAATCCTAATATGGAAGTAATTACGACATCAATAGATGGTATTCGAAATAACTTAGAAAAACCTATCCCATAAGTAAGTGAGGTAAAAAGAATGTAGAGCCAACTTAGGAGAATAAGCACCATGATGTCACACTATTAATCCATCTTTCATGACCAATTTTCGATCAGCCATATTGGCTAATGCTTCGTTATGTGTAACAATAACAAAGGTTTGTCCAAACTCTTCTCGTAATTTAAAAAACAATTGATGTAAATTTTCAGCCGAAGCAGTATCTAAATTTCCAGAAGGTTCATCGGCAAAAATAACGGCAGGTTTATTGATTAAAGCTCTAGCAACAGCAACACGTTGTTGTTCGCCACCCGAAAGTTCATTGGGTTTGTGATTTAACCTATCGGATAGACCTAAATAATCCAATAGTCGTATAGCTTCTGTTTCTGTGGTAGATTTTTCTTTACCAGCAATGTAAGCAGGAATACAAACATTTTCTAAAGCCGAGAATTCAGGTAATAATTGATGAAATTGAAAAATAAATCCAAGTTGTGTATTTCTAAATTTAGATAATTCTTTATCCATCATTTTTATTAGGTTTTCGCCATTAATCTCGAGTAGAGCATCGGTATTTTTAGTCGGATTGTCAAGTGTGCCAAGAATTTGTAATAATGTTGTTTTTCCCGCGCCCGATGCACCAACAATAGAAACAATTTCCCCTTTTTGAATATGCAAATCCACTCCTTTTAAAACGTGTAAAGCATCGTAGTATTTATGAATATTTTTGGCAGTAATCATGTATTAAATTTTTCACAAAGTAACAAAGTATTTTCTTTTTTTGATAGTGATACTATTTTTTTATAGTTGAATAATGTATAAAGTTATGTTAATAGATTTAATTTGTTTAATTTATAACTATATTTGTTAAACAAAAAATGTAATTCTTATGAACACAACCATTGAAAAAGAATTATTTGAACTGATAGGCGACAATCATCAAATGACTTCTGCAGAAACACCCTTGCGCCCAGACGCATTCATCAAAACAGATGACCAAAAGATGTCAAATATCGAAAAACATTTTCATGCCATAATGGAAGAAATGGGTTTAGATATGACAGACGATAGTCTACAAGGTACGCCTCACAGAGTAGCTAAAATGTTTATCAAAGAAATATTTTCAGGACTAAATCCGGCAAATAAACCTAAAATTTCGGTTTTTGATAATTCCTACCAGTATGATAAAATGTTGGTTGAAGCTGATATTAGTTTCAATTCTACTTGTGAACATCACTTTTTGCCAATCATTGGAAAAGCGCATATTGGCTATGTTTCAAGCGGAAAAGTGATTGGATTATCAAAATTAAACAGAATTGTTGACTATTATTCTCGCCGTCCTCAAGTACAAGAGCGATTGATCATGCAAATTTTTAACGAATTAAAAACGGTTTTAGAAACCGATAGTGTAATTGTTGTTATGGAGGCCAAGCATTTGTGTGTTTCTAGCAGAGGAATTCAAGATGAAAGTAGTTACACCTCAACCATTCAATATGGAGGAATATTTAATGAAAAAGAAAATAGAAACGATTTTTTTAGTTTATTGAAAAATTAAATTAAAATTGTTTAAATTGTTTGAAAGTGAAGAGTCTCGGGTAATAATTTATTCGGGATTTTTTTTGTCCTTTACTAAAAAACCTAAGCCCATACTCTTTAACATTTTCTTTTCGAAAGCCCAAAAGAAGGTAAACTGCCCAAATATAAATCCAAAACTAACTAGCAACACTTGGTACACTGGAAAAATAAGTAAAATGTATAAGGGATAATACAACCAATTTGAAACATTTCCTTTGACAATACCAAAAAGAGATAAAATAGGTTTTGAAAGATATGCAGCAGAAGAACCAGTAATTGCAAATACCACGATAATGACAAAAACTTGCCAATTCGATTTGATTTTCCAGCGTTCTTTAAAACTTGACATACTTTTTTTGGCAAATATAATGGATTAAGGACTTGGAATAAAACCTCCTAATTTTTGATTAAATGTGATTTGAAAATATATGAAATAATTATAAAGCAAATAATTTACTTCATAACCATAATGAGTAAAAGGTTCGTAATCAATGCGCATTTCATATATATTTCTATTATTGCCTTGAATTTGATTGACTCTACTGTTCCATTCTATAACATAGCTCTGGTTTCTATTTTCTAAGAAATTTAGAGAATAAAAACCTCTTGGCTTTGCATTTTTTGCCAACCAAGAACTAAAACCGGGATCAATAATAATCACTTCATATTCTAGTTCATCGTTGGCAATTCTAACGGTGTCCCTTTCTTTTATTGCTTTAACGTTGTCATCCTTTTTAGCAATAATGTTTGAACTCTTGCATGAACAAAAAAAGAAAAAAATTAATGCCAAATAGATTACATTTTTCATTTCATTGAATTTAATATAAAGCTATAAAAAACTAAGCAATTATTATTGGAGGTTAAAAAAAAAGCCACATCAAAGCAGCTTTATATAGTTATTTTTAGATTCTTTATTTTCCAAAAAGTTTTCCAAGAAATCCAGAAATTCCGCCACCTTTATTACTGACGGCCGCCATGGCATCACTCATGTCCACTTTTCCATCATTATTTTGGTCTAATCCAAATTGAGCACCATATTTTGAAACGGCATCCATCAAAGTTGATTTTCCATCACTTTCAGAAATTGCATTTACCAAATCTGATACTTCAAAACCTTTATGATTTGGATCTTTTGCATCGCCAATTAGTTTACTCAAAACATTTGGAACTAAGCTACCAGCAACTCCAGAAGCTGCATCACCACTCAATCCAAATTTATCTCCCAAACTTCCTGAAAGTTGTTCAGTTAATTTTTGAACTACAGGATTTGAAGAATCAATGGATTTATTATCTTGTATTAAACTAGATAATTGATCAATATTTCCCTCGGAAACCATTTTTTGTAAACCTGAAAGTATAGAAGAACTAGCTTCGTTCATCACACCGTCATTATGCTCATTTGGAACTGCGGTATTATTCACGATAACGTCTCCTCCAAATTGTTTTACAAGTTGTGTTAATTGTTCGAACATATTTTTTATATTTTTTATTTTAATGTCAAATTTATTAAAAAATATAATGCTGTTCAAGAAAAAGTTACAAGTGTATTTTGTATTAATTTAAGTTATTAGTATACTGATAATTTGTTCGGCTAATTCAGTTCCAATTCTGTCCTGTGCTTCCAATGTTGCCGCACCAATATGAGGTGTTAACGAAATTTTTGGATGCATCAGGATTTTAATTTCTGGATTTGGTTCGTTTTCAAAAACATCCAAACCGGCAAATAATACTTTTTCGTTGTCCAAAGCTTCAATCAAGGCTACTTCATCTATTACGCCTCCACGAGAACAATTTACAATACCCACGTTATCTTTCATCTGCGCAAATTCGTCAGCACCAATAACATATCCTTCTTGCGCAGGAACGTGAAGCGTTATAAAATCAGAATGTTTAAAAATATCTTCCAAAGGTTCGGTTTCAAATTCCACATGGATAAACTGTCCGTTATAAAAATCTACTTTTACGTCGGCTTTATCCACAAATTTATCGGCTGCAATTACTTTCATTCCAAGTCCAAGCGCCATTTTTGCTACCGCTTGACCGATTCGTCCAAATCCAATAATTCCTAATGTTTTTCCACGCAATTCAATTCCGTTGGCATACGCTTTTTTCAAACCATCAAAGTTAGTATCACCTTCTAAAGGCATATTTCTATTCGAATCCTGCAAGAAACGAACGCCTGTAAATAAATGCGCAAATACCAATTCGGCCACACTTTCAGAGGAAGATGCTGGCGTATTAATTACGTGTATTCCTTTTGCACGTGCATAATCCACATCAATATTATCCATTCCAACACCACCGCGACCGATGATTTTTAATCCTGGACAAGCATCTATTACATCTTGTCGAACCTTGGTAGCACTTCTCACTAAAACTACCGAAACATTATTACTGTTTACGAAATTCGCTATTTGTTCTTGAGCTACTTTGGTAGTAATCACTTCAAAACCACCTTTTTCTAAGGCTTCAATCCCACTATCTGACATTCCGTCGTTGGCTAATACTTTCATTTTTTTTATGCTGAATTTAGTTCATTATCTTTCGATGCTTATTATTTTGTTGCGAGGAACGAATCAATCTCGCTCTCATTATCAAATCTAATTTATTTCAGAAGCTATTTACTTTGTTAGTTCGCTTCGCTCTTTCCAGCTTTCGATTATATTTTTTTATTGCTTGTCACCCTGAGCGCAGTCGAAGGGCTTTTCTAAACAATAAAAAGTATGCCATTCCAACCTTCCTTCCTGCCGGCAGGTCGGGGCTAATTATTCTGCTAACTGCGACTGAACACTGACTACTTCCTCCAACTCTTTCATCACATCCACCAAAACCTGAACACTTTCTAATGGCAATGCATTATACATAGAAGCACGATAACCACCCACAGAACGATGTCCTGCTAAACCTGAAATCCCAGCGTCTTTCCACATTTTATCAAATGTTTCTTGGTTCTTTTCGTCAACCAATAAGAAGGTAGCATTCATACTACTTCTGTCTTTTTTATCAGCTGTTCCAATGAATAATGGATTTCTGTCGATTTCGTTGTATAGCAAATTGGCTTTGGCTTCGTTTACTTTTTCAATTGCTGCAATTCCACCTTGAGCTTTCAACCATTGCAATGTTAAAAGACAAGTATAAACCGCAAAAACGGCTGGTGTATTATACATACTCTCCGCTTTAATGTGTTTTTCATAATCCAAAATACTAGGAATTGTTCTTCCCGATTTACCTAAAATTTCTTCTTTAACTACCACCAAAGTTGTTCCCGCCGCACCCATATTTTTCTGAGCACCGGCATAAATCAAATCAAATTTTGAGAAATCTAAAGTTCTTGAAAAAATATCCGAACTCATATCACAAACTACAGGAACATCTGTAATTGGGAATGATTTCATTTGCGTTCCAAAAATGGTATTGTTACTCGTGCAGTGAAAATAATTCGCATCAGCAGGAATTGTATACTCTGTTGGAATATGATTGTAATTTTCCGCTTTAGAAGAAGCTACAACAATGGTTTCACCAAATAATTTGGCTTCTTTAATAGCATTGTTTGCCCACGTTCCAGAATCTAAATATGCCGCTTTTCCATCCACTTTCATCAAGTTGTAAGGTACCACCAAAAATTCTAAACTAGCACCACCTTGAAGAAACAACGCCTGATAACCTTTTCCTTCTAATCCTAAAAGTTCTAACGCTAATGCTCTCGCTTCATCCATTACGGCAACAAAATCTTTACTACGGTGAGAAATTTCAAGAATGGATAATCCGGAATTATTAAAATCCAAAACAGCTTGTGCTGATTTTTCAAAAACTTCTTGAGGTAAAATGCAGGGACCAGCGCTGTAATTGTGTTTTTTCATTTTATTCTGAATTTATTTCAGAATCTATTATCATCTGAAATGCTGTTATTTAAAAAATTAAAGTGCAAATTTCGTAAATAGGGAATAGATAAACGATTTAAAATCATCGTTAATGAGTTCATCTTATCAACGAAAACGATTTAGTTTATAAAAATTGATTACTTAAAGTTTATTCAAAAACAATAAAGTATCCACATTATCAGCATAATCCCAAAGTTCGGGTTGTTGGGTTTTTCCGAAGGGAATACTGTTTTCAATAACACCATTTGAAACAATACATTGAATTTGGTCTGCATCCTTTTCCAATTGTTTTTTTAAATGTTCAATATTTTCATATCGTTCATAAAACACTGAGGAAATAGGCGAGCTGTAACTTGTATCTTCTTTCAACGTGAGGAATTCATTATCCAATAATTTGAAATTACTCATTAAGAAAACGGCTTTGTTATAGTCGTAGTTGTTGGAATATTTTTCGTAATAAATGACATCTTTATATTCATAGATAGCTTTAAAGAACGCATCAAAATTATAGTCTTCGGGAACAAACAATTTAGAAACATTGCGGCAACCTAAACCAAAATAACGGAAAATGTCTTCACCAAGATTAACTAAATCGTCATGAGTTTCATTTCCGTTTAATACCGCTATCGAGTTTCTGTTTTTGCGAATGATACTTGGTTTGTCTTTAAAATAATATTCAAAATAACGCGCCGTGTTGTTACTTCCAGTAGCAATCACGGCATCAAAATTTTCTAATTTACCATCGGTAAACGTGATGCAATTTTCAATTTTGGCATTAACCGCAATTAGATATTTGGCTAAAAACTTTATCAGATGTTGGTCATTAGAGGAAGTTTTTACCAAAACGTTGTGACCCGAAATCAAAACAGAAAGAAAATCGTGAAAACCTACCAAAGGAATATTTCCTGCTAGAATTAAGCCAACAGTTTTCGGTTTCACTTTAGAGAAATCATAATCAGCTAACCATTTATTCAAATTATCTTCTGTCAATGCTTTTGCCCAAGATTGAACGGCGAAATAAACTTGTTCAGGAGTAAACCATCCATTATGAGATTGGGACAATTTGATTAAGTCAACAAAGTCATCAAAGAACAAATCATTGTGAAGCACTGTTTCGTCTTTGGTGTTTTTATCCAATGAAAATTGGCTTAAAAACTTTCCTAATGCAACAAAACATTTTTTTTTATCAATTTGTAACATTTGTTTACTTGTTTATGAATGGTTTTGATTGTAATTTTGCACAAAAATAAGATAATAGAAAATAGAATAAAGAGAAAAGATAATTTTTCATTAGTACAGTCTATATTCTATTCTCTATTTTCTTTTATTTAAAATAAAAAAAATGGCAATCATTATAACAGACGAATGCATCAACTGTGGTGCATGTGAACCAGAATGTCCGAATACGGCAATATATGAAGGTGCTGATGACTGGAGGTACAAGGATGGAACCAAACTTAGAGGAAAAGTAATTTTACCCGATGGAACCGAAGTAGACTCTGACGCAGCGCAAACGCCAATTTCAGACGATATTTATTATATAGTTCCAGGAAAATGTACTGAATGTAAAGGTTTTCACGATGAACCCCAATGCGCAGCCGTTTGTCCTGTGGATTGTTGTGTTCCCGATGAGAATCATGTAGAAAGTGAGGAATCGCTGCTTAATAGACAATCATTTTTGCATAACGAATAGAATAAATCTTTAGCATAGGGAAGAGCCACTAAATTTAAATAATTTCTAAAATGTTGAGTCTTTTGTTTTCGGGCTCTTTTTTAAAAATTATAGTCAAAAAACTGATAACTGTTCATAATCTAATGTTTTTTACTAATTTTGTTAAAAGCCAATCTAATTATGAAGAAAATCTACCATGTATTCTTACTGATTTTTGGTTTTTTTGGTTTTTCACAAACAACCGAAAAGTCAATTATTTTAAAAGATGCTGTTAGTAATCTCCCTGTTGAATACGCTACTGTATTAATTCTAAAAACTAAGCAAACATTGTTAAGTAATGCAGAAGGAAAAATAACATTTGAGCTCAACGGTACTTCAAATATCCAAGTTACACATTCCTCTTATCATAGTGTAATTGTTCGTTCATCCGCATTACATAAAACAGATAATATTATCTATCTCAAAAGTAATATTAATGATTTAGACGAAATTATTGTAACGAAACAGCATCCTCAGAAAATCTTAAAATCAATTGTTGAAAATTCTATTAAGAAATTGACTTCTCCATCACGATTAAAAGTCTATGCGAGAGAGTTTTTTAAACAAGATGGTACACATACTTATTACAATGATGGTCTGTTAAACTTTCAATTAACTGGTAAAAACAATAAATTTAAGAGCACTATTTTAGTCGAACAAAATAGGTCTTATGGATTGATTAACGATGAAATTAGTTCCGAAGTTTTGGGTTATAATTTGAATGATATCATGCAAAATTACTATAACTTCAAGTATTTACTTCCCATTTTAGAACCTAAAGCTATAAAGCAATACGATTATGTTATTAAAGGGTACACTGCCAATGCAGATTATAATGTGATGCTTATAACGCCATTGGACAATTCTAAGGAAATCCGTGATGATTTTAAAATAATTTATGACAATAAGAAAAAAGTAATTGTAGAAGTGAGTTCCAGTATTTCACCTGCAACTCTTGCCAATACTAAAGAAAAGAAAATAGTGGGTTCAAAAAATATTTATAAATCAATATTCAAAACAATCTACAGAGTTGAGGGCTTAAACTATTATTTAGTAAGTTCGCTAGAAGAGATTGGTTTTGAGCATATTTTTAGAGATAAAAAAATAGATATTGAGGTTAGAAATTATTTTGTTACCACCTTTTTCAGCACTCAAAACTTCGTGTATAAAGAAAACGAAGTCTTTAAAGACAAAACACTTTACAATAAAAAAAATTCCATACTTACTAATTATTGGAATAATTCCGGATTGACTTCTACCGAAGAAGAAGAAAAAATTATTGAAGTTATAGCTGCCAAATCCTATTAGAATTTCCCTCAATTTCATTTCATTGAAACTTGATTTTAATATCTTATATTTGCACACTTTTTAAACTAAAACTTAAAATGAAACGCTTTAGCGTTACAGATCACAAATAAAAAATCAATATCAAAAAGATATGAAAGCAGGAATTGTAGGATTGCCCAATGTTGGAAAATCAACCTTATTTAATTGTTTGTCAAATGCAAAAGCGCAAAGTGCCAATTTTCCTTTTTGTACAATTGAACCCAATATTGGCGTGGTAAATGTTCCTGACCCAAGAATAAATCGTTTAGAAGAACTAGTAAAACCAGAACGTGTACAAATGGCTACAGTTGATATTGTAGATATCGCTGGTTTAGTTAAAGGTGCCAGTAAAGGAGAAGGTTTAGGAAATCAATTTTTGGCAAATATTAGAGAATGTAATGCCATTATTCATGTATTGCGTTGTTTTGACAATGATAATATTGTTCATGTAGACGGTAATGTAAACCCAATTCGCGATAAAGAAACTATTGATATTGAATTGCAATTAAAAGATTTGGAAACCGTTGAAAAACGATTAGAAAAAGTAAATCGTGCTGCCAAAACGGGTAATAAAGAAGCGCAAACAGAAAAAGCATTATTGGATAGAATTAGAGAAAATTTATTGCAAGCAAAATCTGCTAGAACTGTAGTTGCTCAAAATAATGATGAAGAAGTGTTATTAGAAGATTTTCAACTAATAACGAACAAACCGGTTTTATACGTTTGTAATGTAGATGAAGATTCGGCTGCAACCGGAAACAAATACGTTGAACAAGTTCGTGAATTGGTAAAAGACGAAAACGCTGAAGTTATTGTTTTGGCAGTTGGTACCGAAGCAGATATAACCGAATTAGAAACCTATGAAGAACGTCAAATGTTTCTTGAGGATTTAGGTTTAAAAGAACCTGGCTCTGCGGTTTTAATTCGTGCAGCTTATAAATTATTAAAACAACAAACCTATTTTACAGCAGGAGTGAAAGAAGTTCGCGCTTGGACAATCAATATTGGAGATACTGCACCCAAAGCTGCGGGTGTTATTCATACTGATTTTGAAAAAGGATTTATTCGTGCCGAAGTAATTGCTTTTGAGGATTACTCCAATTTAGGTTCAGAAAGTAAAGCAAAAGAAGCAGGAAAATTAAGAGTGGAAGGAAAAGAATATGTAGTAAAAGATGGTGATGTGATGCATTTCCGTTTTAATGTTTAAAAATAGTAACGCACCTAATTTCTATAACCTGTAAATAAACATTCAGGTTTTTTTGTTAGTTACGTTTTCTTTTCTTTACTTTATATCCCAACTCTAAATAATTTACGCTATGAAATTTAAACAATTGATTATTGATAAATTAAATAATCAAAAAATTATTGCCAACTCTCATGGTTTAAAGCCAAAAGATGTTAATTTAGTTTTAGCTTTTGCTCAAAGAACGCTTCTGGACGAAACTTTACCTTACCAAAAACTAAAAGAAAGATATCCTAACGCTGATATTGTATTGTGTTCTTCTTCTGGACAAATTTCTAATGAATGTAATATTGAAGATGATATTGTTGTAACAGCCATTTCATTTGAAAAAACAAAAGTAAAAACTACACAAATCGATATTATATTAAACAGTGACCTAAACGATTTAGGCGAAAAAATTAAGAATGATTTATTATCTGAGGATTTAAAATCTATACTAATTTTATCCGAAGGAAGTTTAGTTAATGGAACTGAATTGATTAATAAATTAATAGCGCAAACCAATAAATTAATTCCGATTTTTGGTGGTTTAGCCGGTGATGAATATAATTTTGAAAAAACAATTGTTGGATTAAATGCTGATGCAACCCCAGGGAAGATAGTAGCGGTAGGATTTTATGGAAATAATATTCATTTTGATTACGCTTCCGAAGGAGGTTGGAGTGATTTTGGTCCTGAACGAGAAGTTACTTTATCTGATAAAAATGTTTTATACAAAATAGGTGACCGTTTTGCATTAGATTTATACAAAGAATACTTGGGCAAATACGCCGAAGAATTACCTAGTTCCTCATTATATTTTCCTCTTTCAATGAAAGAAAATGCCAACTCAGCAACAGTTGTTAGAACCATATTATCGATAAATGAAGAAAATAAATCAATGACTTTTGCAGGTAATATTCCACAAGGTTCAATGGTAAGATTGATGAAGGGAAATATCGATAAATTGATTGATGCTGCATCAAATGCGGCTTATAAAATTAAGAAGAGATCAACTGAAAGAAATCAATTAGCACTTTTGATTAGTTGTGTAGGTAGAAGAATTGTTTTAGGTGAAAGAATAGAGGAGGAACTTGAAGTAATTCGTCATGAATTCGGAGAAAACACTCTTTTATGTGGTTTTTATTCCTACGGAGAAATTTCTCCAACTTTAAAGAATGTAGCTTGTGAACTTCACAATCAAACCATGACAATAACCACAATCTATGAGGATTAATAGTTAAATGGATAAACCAAATATACATCGTCATCTTAGTCGTCAAATAGATAAATTTTTATCTGAAGAGACCATTAATAAAAGTCCTGAATTATCCGCTTTTATTGATGTCATCAATCAAACGTATTTAAATTATGAAAAAGATGCCGAGTTATTTGAGCAATCCACTCGTTTAAATGACAAAGAATATTCTGAAATTAATTTAAAGTTAAAAGAAGAAATAGATAAAAGAGATATTTTTCAAAAAAAGTTGGTTGAAGTGATTAATCAACTTAATGTAGATGGCAAAAAGTTAAAAGGAGAAGATAATTTACTCGACTTAATTAAAATTCTTAATCGAGAAATAGAAATTAAAAAAGAGTTTCAAAAACAGTTAAACGAATCTAAGATAATTGCTGAAAATGCTAATGAAGCTAAATCGGAGTTTTTATCTATAATGAGCCATGAAATTCGAACGCCACTCAATGCAATTATAGGTTTAGTTTATATCATGGAAAAAGAAAACTCATTGCAAAGTTTCCATGAAAATATTGAAGTTTTAAAAAATTCAGCACAAAACTTATTTTTATTAATCAATGATATTTTGGACTTCAATAAAATTGAAGCTGGTAAAATAGATATCGAGAGAATTCCTTTTAATTTGATTGTATTAACCAATCAAATTGCAAAATCAATGCAAGCAAGAGCTTCTGAAAACCTCAATAAAATACAAGTAATTGTTGCGGATAATTTTGTACCAAATTTAATAAGCGATCCGTTGCGAATGAATCAGATCATTACAAACTTAGTTTCAAATGCTATCAAATTTACAAAAAACGGAACCATAAAAATTAAACTAAATCAATTAGGAGTTTTTGACAATATCTCGACCTTCAAGGTTGAAATAATTGACACGGGAATAGGGATTGAAAAGGAAAAATTCAATACCATTTTTGAAAAATTTTCTCAAGCCGAAACAAGAACTTCTAGACAATTTGGAGGAACTGGATTAGGACTTTCTATTACCAAAAAATTACTAAATCTGTTAGGTACTGATATTTTGGTTGAAAGTGAAATTGGAGTAGGTACAAATTTTAATTTCACATTACAACTTCCTATCGATTTAAAATTTATACCAGTTAATACAAATGATTTACAAGAAAATTATAAAGTAGAAAATCTTAAAGGATTAAAAGTTTTATTAGTTGAAGACAATTTAATCAACATCAAAATTGCCCAAAAAATTATGACTCAGTGGGATGTTGAAGTAGATTTAGCAGAAAATGGACTTGTGGGTGTTGAAAAATTTAATGCTCATAAATACGATGTCATTTTAATGGATTTATCAATGCCAGTAATGGATGGTTACGAAGCCACAACGATAATCAGAGAAAAGGATAAATTAATTCCTATTGTTGCCCTAACGGCATCGGCTTCTTTTGGTTATTTGGATAGAGCACTTCAAATAGGTATAAATGAATACATCATAAAACCATTCAACCCAAATGAACTCAATATGAAATTAAAAAAATATTATCGTCTTTGACTCTGTCTCATTTTTGTCAAAAACATTCTTAATAACTTCTCAAAATATCATTTTAAAAATCATTCGATTACCACTACATTAGCACTCCCGATGTTTATTCGAATAGCATAAACCAAACTGAAGGGAGTTAAAATCGAAAGTTTTATAATGCAAGAACAAAATCAATATACCGAAGACAATATTCGTTCACTCGACTGGAAAGAACACATCCGAATGCGTCCCGGAATGTACATCGGAAAACTAGGTGATGGTTCTTCTCCCGATGATGGAATCTACATATTGCTCAAAGAAACAATAGATAACTGTATCGATGAGTTTGTCATGGGTGCAGGAAAAGTAATTGAAGTTACTATCAAAGACAAACTCGTCACGGTTCGTGATTATGGACGTGGTATTCCTTTGGGTAAAGTGGTGGATGTCGTTTCCAAAATGAATACCGGTGGGAAATATGATTCTAAAGCTTTCAAGAAATCGGTTGGTTTAAATGGTGTTGGTACCAAAGCCGTAAATGCATTGTCGAATTATTTCCGTGTAGAATCGGTTCGTGATAACCAACAAAAAGCAGCTGAGTTTTCTGCTGGAAATCTTACCATTGAAGAAGATATAATAGAATCTACTAAACGTAGAGGAACCAAAGTTTCTTTTGTTGCCGATGAAACCATTTTCAAAAATTACAAATACCGAAATGAGTATATTATTAAAATGCTCAAAA
>Ga0208853_1000327_pt1 | contig 14620 bp, 15 predicted proteins | sample LakMenEpi03Oct11_FD_150667 | JGI IMG/M metagenome (GOLD analysis project Ga0208853, IMG submission 150667) | Freshwater microbial communities from Lake Mendota, WI - 03OCT2011 deep hole epilimnion (SPAdes) | ecosystem: Environmental > Aquatic > Freshwater > Lake > Epilimnion/Euphotic zone ... | reverse complement strand
CAACGGGCTTGGGCGGCATCAGATGCTCTAGATGATGTAACCCTTGAATTGATTGATTGCCCTGATCGTCGACTTGCAAATGCAGCATTGGATTATTCGATCCGAATGACCGAAAAACAAGATGTTGAATTAACGCTTCTGCTTCCACGTCGTGCTTATTCTGGATTCTTGGGCCGTTTGCTACATGATCAAACAGCTGAAGAAATCGCTGCTCCAATTTCACAACTTCCACGAGTTGTTGCAACGATTGTTCCTTTCGATGTTGACCGCATCGCATCTGGAAAAACATCATTTGTTCCTGCTGCACCTGCCGCGCCTGTAGTTGCCCCAAGAACTGTTCAAAAAACTGTTCCCGTAGATGTTGAACCAGTGAGCCACTACGCAGAAAACCTGACTCCCATCGGGAAAATTGAATGGCGCAAGCGTGCACAAGTTCAGGGTCGAGTCACTTCGATTAAGACCGCTCCTCGTGGCTCTGCACCGGTGTTAGAGGTTGAGATTTGGGATGAGACCGGCGGAGTTTCACTGCAATTCTTAGGCCGACGCGAAATTGCAGGCCTTGAAGTTGGTTCTCAGTTACGTGCTGAAGGCATGGTTGGTGAGGAAGAAGGATCTATGGTAATTCTTAATCCTTCTTACGAACTTCTTGTATAAAGCTTGTAATTAACTCACCGCATTCATCGGCTAATACGCCTGCACGAACTTCGGTTCTAAAGGTGCTGCGTGGATCGCGCAATAAATCCCACACTGAGCCGACTGCGCCTGCTTTTTCATCCCAAGCACCAAAGACAACTGTTTGTAAACGTGATTGTGCAATTGCACCGGCACACATTGCACATGGCTCTAAAGTCACAACAAGTGTGTGATCGGTTAAATGCCAATCACCTAATTTTTCTGCAGCGCGGCGAATCGCAACGATTTCTGCATGTGCAGTTGGATCCTGATGAAGTTCTCTTTCATTGTGACCAATTGAAACAATTTCACCATGGTTATCAAAAATTGCTGCACCAACTGGAATATCACCACTGGCTGTTGCGCTACGTGCTGCATCTAAAGCAACACGCATCATTTCAATATCGTTCACAGATCCAAAAGCTCCGCGAACTCTTCTCCAAAACCAAGCCGAGCTGCAATCGCTTCTAGTTGTTCATCAGGAAATAATTCTTCATCATCACAGAGCGCAGATATTTCCATTCCATTTAAACCAAGATCCGCCAAAATCTCTAAGTGTCCGACTGGGCCAGATTCTTCATCATCTTCAGGAATTGGAAGATCGGCAATCTCCATCAACTCTTCAGCAACTGGATAATCTAAAGCTGCAGTTGCATCACTTAGGAATAAGGAAATGTGTGCACCAAGTACGCGAATCAAAATAAAGAACTCTTCATCTATTGCAATCAATGCAATCGAGCCACCGTTGGTTTGTTGTGACTTCAGTCTGGTAATTATTTGCGCAATGTCATATGGATCGGGCAAGGTCGCCAAGGTCCAACGTCCATCCTCATGCCAAGCCGCTACCGCAAAATCCATTTCACTTGTGAGGTCGCGCACTTCATCGCGTATGTCATCGAAGGATTCAATCTCCTCGGTCTCATCATTGAGGCCATCTTCGAATTCGGACATGGGGTCATACTTTCACTCATTTGCAGGGAATAAAACCCCTGTAAGGTATTACCTATGAAAGTACATGTCGCCAATCACCCGCTTATCAATCACAAACTGACGGTTTTGCGCGACGAACGCACCGATTCGCCAACCTTCCGACGTTTGGTTGAAGAGCTAGTAACGCTTCTGGCATATGAAGCAACCCGAGATGTTCGAACACATGAAGTCGAGATAACAACTCCTGTAACCAAGACAAAGGGCCAGAAATTAGCTGAACCTCGCCCGGTAGTTGTTCCAATCTTGCGTGCTGGCTTAGGAATGCTCGAAGGTATGAGCAAGTTGGTACCAACTGCAGAAGTTGGCTTTCTCGGAATGGTTCGAGATGAAAAAACTTTAGAAGCAAGCACTTATGCAAATCGACTTCCTGATGATCTTTCAGGTCGCCAAGTTTTCGTTTTGGATCCAATGCTTGCAACAGGTGGAACATTAATCATGGCGTTTCATTATTTGATTGATCTTGGCGCAACAGACATCACCGCCGTTTGCATCTTGTCTGCTCCTGAAGGAATAGCTGCCGTTGAAAAAGAGTTTGCACATAGCAAAGTCCCGATCACAATCGTGACTGGTGCACTGGATGAGAAGTTAAATGAGCACGGATACATCGTTCCTGGCTTAGGCGATGCAGGCGATCGACTTTATGGTGTTGTGTAAATGGCATCTACCTCACCTGGATACGGAATCACAATCCGTGTCGAGGGTTCACCTGATGTCCAACCTGTAGCTCTTGCAACAACTGTAATTACTGCAGCTGGAGCAACGATTACGGCGTTAGACGTTGTTGAATCACTGCTAGAAAGAGTTGTCATTGATATTACGTGTGACACGATCGACTCAAATCATGCCGACGAGATCACAGCTGCAATTTCAGCCAACCCCGAACTTACGGTTCGAAAAGTTAGTGATCGAACTTTCTTGCTTCACCTTGGCGGGAAAATTGAAATCTCTTCAAAGGTTCCACTTAAGACTCGTGATGATCTTTCGCGCGCATACACTCCAGGTGTAGCTCGTATATGTCAGGCAATTGTCGCCGACCCTTCAGATGCCAGACGCCTGACAATTAAGCGCAATACAGTCGCTGTAGTCACTGATGGATCAGCGGTTTTAGGCCTTGGAAACATCGGCCCCGCAGCAGCCTTGCCGGTAATGGAAGGTAAGGCTGCATTGTTTAAGCGCTTTGCCGATGTTGATGCCTGGCCAGTTTGTTTAGATACTCAAGATGTTGATGAAATTGTTCGCACCGTTCAATTGATTGCACCTGTTTATGGTGGAATCAATTTAGAAGATATCTCTGCACCGCGATGCTTTGAAGTTGAGCGTCGCTTGCGTGAGCTGTTGGACATTCCAGTTTTCCATGATGATCAGCATGGAACTGCGATTGTTGTTTTAGCTGCGCTTCGTAACGCGCTGCGTTTAGTTAAGAAAGATTTGAAAGATACAAAGATTGTTCTAAGTGGAGCGGGTGCTGCAGGTACTGCAATTGCACGACTACTAGTTCGTTCTGGTGCGGTGAATATCATTGGTTTTGATAAAGATGGTGTTATTTGCAAGTCCTCACCTAATTTAAATGATGAGATGCGCATTTGGTTTATTGACAACTGCAATCCGCAAGACTTCCGTGGAACAATTTCGGAAGCCATGAACGGGGCCGACATCTTTATTGGTGTAAGTGCTCCCAATGTACTTACGGAAGCCGATGTTGCATCTATGGCACCTAAGTCAATTATCTTCGCACTTGCTAATCCAGATCCAGAGATCGATCCAGTAATTTCACGAAAGTATGCAGCTGTTGTCGCAACTGGTCGTAGCGATCAACCAAATCAAATCAACAATGTCTTAGCTTTCCCCGGAATCTTCCGCGGTTTACTAGATGCAAATGCTCACAAAATTTCAGATGAGATGCTGGTCGCTGCAGCGGAGGCTATTGCTGACTGTGTCTCTGCAGAACAACTAAATGCTTCTTTCATTGTTCCAAGTGTCTTTGATCCCAATGTTGTAAAAGCTGTTGCTGCGGCGGTTAAGAAGTCAGTGTGATTGAGCTAGCAGCGACCTTTGACCAACAGTTTGCAAGTATCGCCCCCATATTTGTCTATCTTTTAGCTGGTGGAATCGTTTTTGCTCAAACCGCGTTTTTACCTGCTTTTTTCTTGCCCGGAAGCTCGGTTCTTTTCAGTGCAGGTTTAGTTGCTTCAACCGGTAAAGATGTAGTTATCTTCAATGTAGCCATAGTTATTTTCATGGCCGCTGCCTCTGGCAATCAGGTTGGCTTTGCACTTGGCCGAAAGATTGGGCGACCTTTGCTGGATAAGTACAAGGACCCAAGAATTCAAAAAATAGTCACTAGGTCTGAAACCTTTTATAAGAGAAATGGCTGGTGGTCTGTTTTTGCCGCACGATTTATCCCGTGGGTAAGAACATTTGTTCCGACAATCGCTGGTGCTTCTAAGATGAATTACTACAGCTTCTCGTCTGCGAACATCATTGGTGCATTGGTGTGGGGAGTTGGAATTACATTAGCTGGTTATTACACAGCTACTTTGCCTTGGGTAGAAACTTGGACTTACTCGATCGCCGCTTTCACCATTATTATTTCAATTACTTACGCACTCGTTGATTACCTACGCCACCGGCAACAACGCCCGCATACGTCATAACAATTCCTGTAACTAGGTAAGCACTAACGCTGACACCGTCTGTAGGTGAGATTAAATCAATTACTAATGCTGCTACTAGTTGCCCACCCACACTAAACAAAGTAAAAGTCAAAACACCCAGGTGTTGGACAATTGTTGAGGTAAAGGCAATGTAAGTAACACCAAGGATTCCACCCGTATATACCCACCATGGGCCGCTTGGAAGAGGCGATAATTCATTCTTGCCTAACAAAATTCCTACAATAATTAACACTAGAAGAAAAGAAGTTCCCGTTAAAAAATTAAGCAATGATGTGGTGAAACTTTGCTGTGAATGCTCGTTGATTTGACCATTTAACGCCCGCTGAAATCCAACTACAGCTCCAGAAAAACCGCCTGCAAGTACTGCAAACAGAGACAAGTTGTTGGCATCAATTCGATCCCACACTGAAACCAGTACCGCACAAACAGTTAGAAACGCTGCCAACAAGCGTCTTGGCGAGATTGGCTTTTTTCCTCCGCCAGTTAACCCGATTCGATCTACGACCAAAGACATCGCTGTCTGACCTGCGATAGATGCAACTGAAAAGATTGCAACGCCAATTAAAGGAACAATCTGTGTTTGGATTGCGATAAAGCTTCCGCCTAAAGCACCTGCAAACAGCTTCCAGCGTGCAATCTCTTTACTGGCCACAGCGAGCCTGAGTTTCTTGATTCCTTCTTTAATTTTCGAATTAAAAAGAGCAACAATGACAATGATTATCAATCCAGACCCAAAAGAAATTAGCGCAGCTTGTAAGCCATTGTTAAGCAGCAGAGATAGTTCGCCGTTTGCTCGTGCTTGCAAGGCAATCAAAACTCCCGAAAGAGCCGCCAATAAGTCTAAGCGCATAAAAAAATCCTAACTTACCCTTCAAGTGAAAGGGTGACTTGAAGCCATTCCTCTTCTAACTTCGCGGCTTCTGTTCCTAAGACAGCTAACTCTGAAGCAATTGCTACCAGGCGATCTGCATCAAAGGCTGCTGTTTCCTGCTCGGAAACCAAAGCGGCAATTGCAGAATTACATTTTTCAATCTGTCGTTCGAGTCGAACCAAATCTTTCTTTAACTGTCTTTGTTCTGCAGCGTTTGAACTCCTTTTTTCTTTGATTTCGGTTGTTACTGATGACAAAGCTTGTGCCCGTTGCTCAAGATACTCATCCACACCGCGCGGCAAATCGCGGACCTTCTTATCTCCTAGTAAACCAACAAAGCGGTCACAGACACGTTCAAGAAAATATCTATCGTGCGAGATAACAATTAAGGTTCCGCCGTAGCTATCAAGCAGATCCTCTAACTCTGTAAGAGTTTCAATATCAAAATCATTTGTAGGCTCATCTAGTAACAAAACATTAGGGCTATCCATTAGTAATCGAGTCAGCTGCAAGCGTCGTTTTTCTCCACCAGATAAATCTCCGACTGGAGTCCATTGGGATTCACGATCAAAACCCAGACGCTCACACAACTGAGACGCAGAAAGTTCACGCCCGCCACCGATTTCAACACGGTTTGCAACCTTTTCCACCGCTTCAAGTACGCGCCACGTTGGATCAAGTTCATCAAGATGCTGTGTAAGAAAAGCAGCCTTAACTGTCACTCCCGTTACAAGCTTTCCAGCTGTTGGAGCAATCTCACCAGTTAAAGTTTTCATCAAGGTTGTTTTTCCAGCACCATTAACGCCAACAATTCCAATGCGATCCCCTGGGCCAACATTCCAATAAAGATCATCAATCAGCTCGTTATCGCCTAGCTTTACTTGAAGATGGTGTGCTTCATACACTGTTTTGCCTAACCGATTCAGTGCAAACTTAAGTAGTTCGCCTTGATCGCGTGGGGCAGGTTCATCTGCGATTAACACATTTGCCGCATCGATACGAAACTTGGGCTTGGAAGTTCGAGCAGGTGCACCGCGACGTAGCCAAGCAAGCTCTTTCTTAATCAACATATTGCGTCTTTGATCCATTACAGATGCTTGTCGGGAACGTTCTGCTTTAGATAGCACAAAAGCGCTATATCCGCCGTCGTACTCTTCTACTTGTCCTTCTACAACTTCCCATGTTCTATCTGTAACAGCATCTAAGAACCAACGATCGTGCGTTACAACAACTACGGCAAGCCCGCGACGATTGTTTAAATATGTTGCAAGCCAAGCCACACCTTCTACATCTAGATGATTTGTTGGCTCATCAAGCAAAATCAAATCCAATTCATTAATAAGCAACTTTGCTAAACCAACACGTCTGCGTTCGCCGCCCGATAGTTGACCAAACTTACGATCAAAAATGTGGTCATCAAAACTTCCAAACAATCCAGTAAATACTTCGCGGATGTTTGGATCACTTGCCCATTCATGTTTTGCAGCATCACCCAGAACTACTTCACCCACAGTGCTTTCGGGATTTGCTAGATCTACTTGTGATAACAAGCCAATCTTTGCTGAATTGTTTTTTGTTACTCGCCCAGAATCTGGTGGCTCAATTCCAGCCATAACCTTCATCAAAGTACTTTTGCCGGAACCATTTCGTCCAACAATTCCGATTCGATCACCTTCGGATACGCCAAGTGAGACGCCTACTAAAAGCTCTTTGATATCAAAGGCTTTGGAGACATCTTCGATGTTAACAACATTGCGCGCCACGGTAGGAGAGCGTACCTTTCCCTCATGAAGGTAACTGACCGCCAATACGCTGAAGCACTAGATAAAAAAGATCCGTTAGCTCATTTCAAATCCCAGTTTGTGATCGGCGACCCACAGATGTGTTATCTCGATGGAAATTCATTGGGCCGCTTGCCTAAGGCGACAATTACTGCGATCAATGACTTTATGACCAAGGAATGGGGCCCAGAAGTTGTAACAGGTTGGAGCCACTGGGTTGATGAAGCCCAGCCAACGGGTGATCTTTTGGGTGCTGCCGCCTTGGGTACTGCCGCTGGACAAGTATTAGTGTGCGATACCACCTCAGTTAATTTCTACCAGTTATGCCTTGCCGCAATTCATGCGCGTCCAGGACGTAAAACAATAATTACAGATGCAGCAAACTTTCCAACTGATCGTTACATTCTGGATGGAATTGCAAAGCAGTTTGGTTTAAACCTTGTCATCATCGACAACGAGGATCCAGCAATTGCAACACATGAACGGATTACCACCGAAGTTCTTGCACCATACTTAAATAATGATGTCGCATTAGTAACACTAGAAGTAATTCAATACCGATCTGGTGCGCGAACAGACTTAAAGTCAATTACAGATCAGGTGCGTGCAATTGGTGGATTAGTTGTGTGGGATGCCAGCCATGCAGTTGGTGCTATTGAATTAAACCTTGATGCCAATGGCGTTGATCTCTGTGTTGGTTGCACTTATAAGTATGGAAACTCAGGACCAGGATCACCCGCTTGGCTCTATGTTTCAAAGCGAATACAAAACGAGCTACAGGTTCCGATTCAAGGTTGGTTTGCTCAAGATGCCCAGTTTGAAATGGGCCCAGTCTTTGAACGCTCTCAAACGATTCGAGGATTTCAAATCGCAAGCCCATCACTAATGGGAATCCGTTGCGTTCAAACCGCTTTTACCATGATCAAAGAGGCGGGTATTGATGCGATTGCACACAAGGCTGCCGTTGGAACACAAATGATGATTGATCTTTACGATGAGTGGTTAGCACCGCTTGGTATTGAGCTCAATACCTCTCGTGATCCAAGAGAACGTGGTGGACATATATCTTTGGTGCATCCAGATGCCGCTCAAATTTGCGTTGCTATGCGCACCATGAGCAATGTGATTCCTGATTACCGCACCCCAAATTCAATTCGATTAGCTATCTCTCCCCTACCTACTTCCTACGTTGAAATCTGGGATGGCTTTGAACGTATGCGCGATTTAGTGGCATCCGGTCGCTATAAAGAGGTTAAAGAAGGCGGTTCACGAGTCACATGAGCGAAAATTTTGATTCAGCACTTACATATACCTCTTATTTAGCCGTCGATGAACTACTTAAACTGCAACGTCCCCTGTCAGCGGGTCCCGAACATGATGAAATGCTATTCATTATCATTCACCAAACATATGAATTATGGTTCAAGCAATTAATTCATGAATTTGCTGAAGCGCAACGCGCAATGGAATCTGGAGATTCACATTATTCATTGGCAATCTTGGGTCGAATTCGAACAATCCTAAAAGTTTGTGTTACACAAATTGATATTTTAGAAACAATGACTCCGCTTCAATTCAATGCATTTCGTTCTTATCTTTCATCTTCTAGCGGTTTCCAATCCGCACAATTTAGGATGGTTGAAGCTTTGCTAGGTCGACGTGATGAAAAGATGGCAGGACATCTGCCACCTGATATTCAAGAACAAATTAAGGTAATTACAGCGAAAAATTCTGTATGGGATTCTGCGCTTGCCTACTTATCAAAGCGTGGACATGCGATTCCAAACGATGTTTTGAACCGCAACAAATCTGAAAGCTATGCTGCAAATAAAGCCGTGCAAGATGTGTTGCTGAATGTTCATCGCAATGATCCAGAATCTGCAATGGTGTGTGAACGGCTTGTAGATATCGATGAAGGATTACAAGAATGGCGCTATCGTCACGTAAAGATGGTTGAACGAACTATTGGACACAAAATTGGAACTGGTGGATCAAGCGGAGTTGGTTATCTTGCCAGCACGCTTTTTAATCCAACATTTCCTGATTTATGGGAAATCCGCTCTAGCTTCTAATCAGGCAAGCCTGCAATAACGATCTCTGACAACTCTTTGCGTGTACGTGGAGCAATCTCACGCTCATAAGCAGGACCTTCAAGTTGCTCGGCTGGTGCCTGTTTTCCAATGGCCATAATGACTATGGGAGTAGCTCCATTGAACAATGGTGCAGCTTTTTCATGATCAAAACCGGCCATCTGATGCACAACGTATCCACGGTGATGTGCCTCAATAGTTAATTGCGCGGCAGCTAAACCACAGTCATACATAAAGGTAGGAATTGCAGTGCCATCAGCCTGGGTTGGAGTTCCAGCGATTGCTACAAAGGCTGCTGCACGCTTTGACCAGCTTTGGTTGAAAGGAACTAAACAATCCAACAAGGTGGTGAAGTTCGAGTCACCACGTTTTCCAGCAATCAAGCGCCATGGCTGCAGATTATTAGCCGATGGAGCCCAACGGGCTGCTTCAAGAATTCCAAGTAATTCTGCTTTTGAAATTTCGGCAGATTCATCAAGAGAACGCGGGCTGCGTCGTTCTGCAATTAAGTCAAGGATTTCTACTGCGGTTTTTGCTCTACTCATAGAAGTGAGCCTATCTTGAAATTAACGATAGTGATAAATGAGAATTGCAACAATAGAAATGACCGCACCACCTGCAATTAAGAAATATTTAACCCAAGGTTTCATCCCGGTTCGCTCTGCAGCTTTACTTGCCATTTCCTTGGTACGCATCATAATTCGTCCGGCCCATGCATACTCGGTTGCCAAAATTCCAAGACCTGCCAAGAGAACTAGAACACCAGGTCCTGGTGCAACTAATAGAACAGCTCCGAAAACAGTTATTCCGCCGCCAATTACTCCAATAAAAACACGCCAGAACAAACGGCCAGCAGGAGTCTTTCTGATCCAAGTACGAAAATTCATTTAGTCTTACTCACTTCTAGTTTCTTTCCGTATGCAGCATCCGCAATCTCTTCACGGCGCTTGCGGTAGGTCTCTGATGCACCGTCAATCATATGCTCAAATCTAACATCTCCCTTAATGAGTTGGTGCAGCTCCGCCGGCTTTGTTTGAGAGCCAAAAACGGGGGTTTCTACACGGACAATCTGGGTAACGATGTGGGGATGTAAAAAGCGATACACCAATGCCAGGCGCCGCAAGCCAAGGTTAATGACATGGCGCATCCCACGGTTTAACCGCTCCTGAACCATTAAGCGCTTAAAAGTTATTCCTGATGTCTTCTTCGATGAAACCTGAGTGGCTAATGAGTAAAGCATCGCCGCAATTTCTTGACCGCCGGTTGTATCTGGAAGTTCTGCGCATTTTGCCGACAATTTTTCTCGTACGGACGGGTCTTGCAGCATCTTTACTTTTTCAGTTATGTCAGCAAGATCAGCCTGATCAGCACGTAGTGCAAAGCCAAAGTCGTTACACCATCTCGCACGAGCTTCTTGATCATCTGTTCCGCGGATATTTGAAACAAAGACTGTTGGAACCTGCGCAGGTAAAAGCTCGTGAACTCCGTTATACCCCGTTGCACAAATTCCAGCATCAAAAGCATGCAAGACCTTTGCTAACGGGAAATACCGAACGACTTTAAGATCTAAGCCTTCTGGTGCAAGCGATTTACCCTCTTTATCAATAGGTGCCTTAGTTAAAACAACTTGTAGATCTTTCCATCCAAGCAATCCTGATAGGGCAGCTGTCATTTTTTCATTAACGTCACTATCGCCAGTTCCTAGTTGCACCAGTGCGGTTGGTCGATTTAAATCAAGACCTAGGGCTTTTCGTGCTTCTTCACGATTCATCGCATCCTCTTTGCGGAAAAGTGATACTGGCGAGGTTAGGACAGAATCTTTACGTGTAGCAGTTGGTCCAAAATCATATGCGCGCGCGATATCACCGGGTTCGATAACTTTATCCATCATCGCTGATTGCAACCCTAAAACAAATCGTTGTGGTTTCTTTTGCCACAAGCCACGTCGTACCCAAACAAGCTTTAGCTCGGACTTTGCATTCTTAGCTGCGATTACGCCTGGATAAGGAACAACGCCATCAAATGATAAAACCCGAGCATTTGTCTCATCTATAAGTGCCAACAAACGATCACGCAAATAGATATCCCACTTTTCGCGAGTCATCCACATGCGATCTTTTCCAGGAATGTATTCGCAACGAATTCCCATGAAGGACGGAACTTCGGCAATTCCACCAGCCATCGAAACAATGATTGGGTTGGCTACCTCTTTTAATGCAAGGGCTACTGCACTTGCGCGAGCCAAGTGGCCCATTCCAACGCCATTGCTTGTCGCAAGGATGATTGTTGGTTTTTCCATGTTTATGAATTACTCCAAGAAGAATGTAGTGGACGACCCTCAGCGTATCCTGCTGAGGATTGAACGCCAACAGTTGCACGTTCAGCAAACTCTTCGATGTTCTTTGCACCGGCATAAGTAAAGGAAGAACGAACTCCGGCAATTATTTCATCCAGTAAATCTTCAACTCCTGGTCGTGCTGGGTTCAAAAACATTCGTGATGTCGAAATTCCTTCTTCAAACAATGCCTTGCGAGCGCGATCAAATGCGTCTTCCTTAGAAGTTCTTGCTGCTACCGCACGCGCAGATGCCATTCCAAAGGATTCTTTGTATAAACGTCCGTTTGCATCGCTCTGCAAATCACCAGGTGATTCATATGTACCTGCAAACCACGAACCGATCATCACTTGTGAGGCACCAGCAGCTAAAGCCAGCGCAACATCTCGTGGATGGCGGACTCCGCCATCGGCCCAAACATGCGCGCCGAGCTTTTTCGCTTCGGTTGCACATTCAAGAACCGCTGAAAATTGTGGGCGTCCGACACCTGTTTGCATGCGGGTAGTACACATTGCACCTGGTCCCACACCAACCTTAACAATGTTGGCACCGGCTTCTACTAAATCATGTGTTCCCTGTGCTGTTACAACATTGCCAGCAACGATTGGGACGGTTGGATTAATTGCCCTAATTGCCGCTAAAGCTTCCAGCATCTTCTTTTGATGACCATGTGCGGTATCTACAACCAAAACATCTGCGCCAGATTCAATAAGTGCTGCAGCCTTTGCCGCAACATCCCCATTGATACCAACTGCGGCAGCAACACGTAAACGACCTTGTGCATCTAGAGCTGGTGAATACAAAGTTCCACGTAGCGCACCGATGCGAGTCATGATTCCGACTAAATCACCATTGCTAGAAACTACTGGTGCCAATTTATGGCGATGTTGATTTAAGAAATCAAATGCCGCGCGAGCGTCAAGTGAATCTGGCATTGTTGTTAGATTCTTACTCATTACCTGGCCAAGTTGCGTAAATCGATCTACGCTCTTGCAATCCTCTTCAGTAATGATTCCAACAGGTTTGCCATCTTCAACTACAACAACTGCCCCATGTGCTCTTTTATGCAACAAGCTAATTGCATCAGCAACTGTTGACTGTGGTGACAGGGTGATTGGTGTATCAAAAAAGGGGTGACGTTGTTTAACCCACTTGATCACATCGTCAACAACACCATGCGGAATATCTTGCGGAATAACGGTTAATCCGCCGCGACGGGCCATTGTTTCTGCCATTCGTCGCCCTGCAATAGCTGTCATGTTTGCAACAACTAGCGGAATCGTTGTTCCAGTTCCATCTATAGCTGAAAGATCGACATCCATTCTGGATGAGAGTTCAGAGCGACTTGGCACCATGAAAACATCGTCATAGGTGAGGTCGTGGGTAGGTTCATTTATGAATCGCACGTGGGTTAACAATACTCAGGTAGAATAGAAAGATGTCTAATCCACTCATTTCTGTACGTGGTTTAACCAAGGTTTTCGGGGATTTCACCGCTGTAAACGGCATCGACTTCGATGTGGCTAAGGGTGAGTCCTTCGGATTACTAGGTCCAAACGGCGCCGGCAAGTCCACAACTATGCGCATTTTGGCTGCGACCTCTACTCGTACATCTGGCACGGTCCAGATTCTTGAAAAAGATCCAGAGCAATTTGGCCCTCTTGTTCGCGCCCACCTTGGTGTTGTGCCACAACAAGATAACTTGGACAACGAGTTAACTGTTACTGAAAATCTTTTTATCTATGGACGCTATTTTGGTTTATCCAAAAAGTTTATAAAGGGAAAGATTGAAGAGCTTCTAGAGTTTGCACAATTGGAAGAAAAGCGTAATGTAAAAGTTGAGGCACTCAGCGGTGGAATGAAGCGCCGTTTAACAATTGCTCGCGGACTAGTTAGCGAACCTGACATTTTGTTACTTGATGAACCAACAACTGGTTTAGATCCACAAGCTCGTCACATCTTATGGGATCGCTTGTTCCGTCTCAAGGAACAAGGTGTGACTCTAGTTCTGACAACACACTTTATGGATGAAGCAGAACAGCTGTGTGATCGCCTTGTTGTTATGGACAAGGGTTCGATCATGGCTGAAGGATCACCTGCTGGTTTAATCAAAGAGTACTCAAGTAAAGAAGTTCTAGAAGTTCGATTTGGTAGTGATCGCAATAAAGAGGTTGCACCACTACTTGCCACTATGTGCGAACGTATGGAAACTTTGCCAGATCGCATCTTGATGTACACAGAAGATGGCGAACAACTTCTTGAGCAGATTACACATGCGGGTATGCACGCAACTACTTCTCTTGTGCGTCGCAGTTCTCTTGAAGATGTTTTCTTGCGTTTAACTGGAAGAACTTTGATTGAATGAACAAAGGTATTGATGTTCCACAAATCCAACGTTTTGGAGCTTTATACATAGCTTCAGCCCGTCTGAAGTCGATGTCTAAGTGGCGAACAATCATCGCTGCCGTAGATATCGGAAACCCCTTCTTTTACTTGATTGCAGTGGGGATTGGTATTGGCGTCCTTGTTGAACAAGGATCGGGCACAAGTGGCACAAATGGCATTAAATACATTGCTTTTATCGCCCCTGCACTATTGGCTAACACCGCCATTACAGGGATCATGGATGAAACAGTCTTTCCTACCATTGAGGGTTTTAAGTGGCGCAAGCTTTTCTTTGCCCAAAATGCAACACCCATTACTGGTCGACAGATAGCACTGGGTGTTTACTTGGCAGCGATCTGTCGCGCAATCTTTTCTGTGAGCGTTTACTACATTCTTTTGCTCGCCTTTAATGTTGTTGACTTTGGAATAAGTCTTCTAATTGTTCCGGTTGCTATTTTGGGTGGCGCAGCGTTTGGTGCGGTTATCTTGTTTGCAGCAGCCAAAATCGAAAAAGATGATCAATTCTTCAATATTCTCGGACGCTTAGTTCTCATGCCAATGTTCTTATTCTCTGGCACGTTCTTTCCTCTGTCATCAATGCCGATCTACTTACAACCAATAGGTTGGGTTTCACCGCTGTGGCATGCAACAGAACTTGGTCGTGAAGCTGCCTTTGATTACGGAATCAGTAATTTCATGGTCTGGCTTCACTTCATCGTTCTAGTGACCTTAGTTGTGATCGGTCTTGTGTTGTCAATGCGCCAATTTGAAAAGAGGTTGGCAAAGTGAAGACCGCTGTTCAAATTGCAGAAAGTAAAAAA
>Ga0208853_1000321_pt1 | contig 14753 bp, 4 predicted proteins | sample LakMenEpi03Oct11_FD_150667 | JGI IMG/M metagenome (GOLD analysis project Ga0208853, IMG submission 150667) | Freshwater microbial communities from Lake Mendota, WI - 03OCT2011 deep hole epilimnion (SPAdes) | ecosystem: Environmental > Aquatic > Freshwater > Lake > Epilimnion/Euphotic zone ... | reverse complement strand
TTTTTTCATATTAGTAGCGCTGTTGGTTCATATCAAAAAATTACGCCTGATTGTTATATTATATATATTTTTAATATTTATAATTTATTAAAATTATTAATTTAACAACGTTAAAAAGCCCTTGATAATTGCCTCTTCATTGCCCTCTTTTATTTTTATAATATAGTAGTAAGTGCCCGTAGCTAATTTAATACCTGAGTCACGGGTACCATTCCAATCACCCTGATAATCCTCTTTCGTCCAGACAATTACGCTATTGCTATTATAAAGCGTAACACTATTTTTTGGATAAAACTCTATGTTTTTAATCTTCCAGGTATCGTTGTAACCATCGCCATTGGGTGTTAGTACATTATTGGGATAAATCTTTAAATCTCTGTTCACTTTAATTGCCACCGTGATAGAATCAATACATCCATCCTCAGAAGTGCCGTATACTTTATAATTGGTATTAACTTTAGGTGATAAGAAAGGAGCCGAAGAACGTGGATTACTAATATCAATCGGGGGTGTCCATAAGTAAGTTGATGCCCCGGAGATAAATACCTGTGTGCTATTACCAATACTTACTGTAAAGTTGTCTCTATTTTCAACTATAAGTGTTGGCTTAGGTTTCAATACTACTTTAACTGAATTTGTTGTCGCAGAACATCCCAGTGAGATTGTTCGCATACGATACCATCGATCGGCTACCTGAGCAGGAGCAATGATCTGCCGCGAAATAAAGCTGCTACCCATGGAAGTCCAACTGGTACCATTTGCAGACGAATCCCATTGGAATACATAAGTTGATCCGTCACCACCCAAAGGCACACTACCGACAAGTGGACCTACCGGTATTGCCGGACAAGCAACAAGCGGAGCTGATTCGATGAAACTACCGGTAATGGCGCGATTGACAATAATATTAGATACCAGCGTGGTATTTCCATCACATCCATTAACAGTTGGGGTTACCCTAATCTGCGCAACCAACTGGCCACTGGCATTGTTGACTGCTGTGAAAGGCAGAATACTACCCCCTGTACCCGCAGCCGCCAATCCGATGGCAGGTTGTGAATTTGCCCAACTAAATGTTGTATTGGATAAAGTACTGGTGAACACCAGGGCTGTTGTGCGGTCATTGTGGCAAAGTGATTGATCCGCTAAAATGCCTACAATAGGAACAGGTTTTACAGTAACCAGCAAATCTTCCGTATTTACACAGCCATTATAATTTGTCATGTCATACTTGTAAACGACAGTAACATTTCCGGTAGTAGTATTGAATAAACTCTCACCAATACCCACCACACCAAAGCCTATACCATTGGAGATACCAGGAACAACAGCCCGCGTCCAATTGAAATTGGTGCCCGGAATATTACCAATTGGTGTATAAGCAACGGGGGCATTACTGCATACCTGAATAGACTTGCTTCCCGTTAATTTTGGCAACGGTTTCACTACTACTTTAACGGACTGATCACTGGCGCAAGTAACCGTTTGTCCAATACGATATATGTATTCAACCTCAATGGGCTGATCGGTTTCATTGGTAAGCACTTCATTAATATTACCCGTTCCTGAACCAGGCTGATTATTACTGATCCCTGTAACAGCAGCGCGGGTCCATAAATATGGTACTCCTGTAATATTGGCGGTAGGAACAAAAGAAAATGCAATATCACTACAGATTTCATAATTGCCCGCGGCATTGCTGATTACCAAGGCAGGATTAATTACTACGCGAACATTCTGAACGTTGGTACAGCCATCGGTACTGATAAGACTATATTCATAAGTAACTGTTACCGGATTAGAGGTAGAGTTGACCAATGCCTCATTGATAGAACCCGAACCGGAAGTAGGAACATTTGAAATACCCGGTGTAATGTTTCTATTCCAGCTAAACAATACATTGGGAACATTTGAATTAGGTGTATACTGGAACGGCGTATTGCTACAAACATCCGCTGGTGTCAACGGACTGTTCAAAATAAGCGCTGTATTGACCAGTTGCTGGAAAGTTACCGTATTACCTGAACATCCGTTGGCTCTGGGAAAAACATTAATTGTGGCTGTGATAGCAGCTGTTGTAGCATTCGTTGCAACAAAGTACATATCGCCATTGCCGGCTGCCGCCGCACCGATAGCGGTATTACTATTTGTCCATAAATACTCTGTTCCACTGACAACCGATCCGGTGAAGTTGATGATCTTGAGGGAATTATTACATGCCGTCTGATTACCCGGATTGAACATCGCAGGAGTAGGGTTGACTGTTGCGTAAATGGGTACAACCGGACTACTGCAACCTGCCGCTGTCAACAGGTAATTATAAGTCACCACCAATGGCACATTCGAATTATTGGTAAGTATTTCATTGATATTACCTGTTCCGCTTGTGGCAGCATTCGTAATACCTGTTACAGCAGGTCGTGACCACGTATAAGTTGTATTGGAAATAAAACTAGTGGGCGTATATACCTGTGCCGAACCACTGCAGATAGGAGATAAAATAAAGTCAGAGGTTAATGTGGGAGTTGGGTTGACCGTGATTGTAAATGCCATCGGTGTTCCAGAACAACCATTAGCAAGTGGCGTTACGGTAACATTGCTTCGGATAGGAACAAAAGTTGCATTATTGGCAACGAATGAGATGTCGCCACTGCCTGCATTGGGCAAACCAACATTGACATTGGTACTTTCCCAGTTGTAATTAGTTCCACTCACAGCGGAGCCTGAAATTGGTATTAATACCGTTTCATTACTGCAATACACTTTATCGGCGATCAGATTCACCGTAGGAACCGGATTTACCGTAACAACCACATTTGTTTGATTAGAACATTCTCCCAGTCTATTTAAAAACTGATAAGTTACATTAACCGGAGAACTGGTCGTATTCACCAATACTTCACTGATAGGTGTATTTGTGCCAGAAGCTGTCGGGTTAGAAATTCCAGCAGTACTGGTTCTTGTCCAACTTAAAATAGTGCCACTGGCTGAACTGATTCCAATATAAAAGAAGGGTGCCTGGCTACAGGTACTTCGTGTCAGGTCTGAAGCCAGCGTTAACGTTGGTCGAACAGATACCAGCAGTTCTTCATTATATGAACAAGCATTAGCAGTTAGTGTAAAGGCATAAGAAACCAGCTCGGTAGAGTTACTGATGTTTATAAGTGTCTCACTAATAACGCCAGTTCCGGAAGATGCCGGATTGGTGATATTAGATACGAGACCCCTAACCCAATTATATGTTGTTCCCGATACATTGGAGGTCGGTGTAAAACTGAAAACCGAATTATTACAGATTGATTTCGGTCCGCCATCTCCTAAAACAGGTTTTGGATTAACGGTAACAGTCACAGAAAAAGGAATACCCGTACATCCGGAAGCAGTCGGAATAGCTATATAACGAATAACCCCGGGCGCATTGCCTCCATTGGTTAATACTTGGGTTACAGCATATTGCTGAGAAGCCTGAGAATTGCCTCCCGATACATTACCTGAAAGTACTTCCGGCACACCCCAAGTGTAAAATGTTGACTCAGGGACACCGGTAGGACTTACTTCAAAGGCCAAGCCACTGCAAGAGGTAGTTACTTTATCTGAAACGGCGGGAATAGGCTTAACCGTAACAGTTATTCTGAAAACCGGACCAGGGCATAAGCCGTTTCCGGTTCTAGCTGTCACATCGAATTCAACATTCAATGGATTGAGTGTATTATTAACAAGTGTAGGGTTGAACGCATTTCTTGGTGTAGCTTCTGTTGATGCTCCGGAAATTCCGGGCGGAACGCTGGTTGGCACCCATGTATAGGTGGTGCCATCAGGAACACCTGTCGGGGTGTAACTCATCGTAACACCACTACAAACAATCTGTGATTGGTTGGCTATAAATGGAATCGGAACAACTTGAATCGTAAATGTTTTAGGAGTACCAGAACAACTATAATTAGCAGTAGCTGTAAAAGGAGTAACTGTGATTGAGGCTGTTATGGTAGCTAATGTGTTATTCACCGGTATAAATGAGGTAATCGTTCCGGTGCCTGCGGCAGCAAGTCCAATTGAAGTGGTATTATTCGTCCAGTTGTATACAACTCCAGCATTGTAAACGTTAGCGGTGGATGTAAAATTTACTATATTGGTTGAGCCGCCGGCACATACAATTTGACTAGGGGGTTGGCTCATATCCGGCGCAATACCATCTACATTCACGGTAACACTGAAAGCTGTTGCAATTGTATTGGCACATTTGTTGGCACTCTGAACTGAAATATAATAGGTGGTATTATTGGTTAATACTCCGGTTGTATACGATACACCTTGTGTTAAAAACCCTGTAAGATTAGCATTTGACCACCATTCAAAAATTTCTGTTCCCGGTGTAACTGTACTTGAACTACTCAAAGCAACCCCCAAAGTTGTAGGTAAACCCGAACAGACCGATGGCGATGTTGGTGTTGCTTTAATATCGGCAGCTGTAGCATACGGCTTTACGTTAACGGTAACAGTGAAAGGATTACCAATGGGTGCGTCAGAAATATTAACTGGTGTTACAGTATAAAAAACTTGTACAGAATTATTAGTTGAATTAAATAAGGTGCCTGAAATACTGGTCTGTGTAGTACCTGCAACTGCCCCGGTTATACCCGCCGGCATAGTCGGCGCCGGCCATGAATAACGGGTATTAGCAGGCACCACATCCGGCGGTGTGCCAACATTATTGCTTGGGAGAACAGTAAAGGACTGTCCCGTACAAGGCGTCGTAAATTTAGGACCAATCACGGCCTGGCCACTGGCATAGAATGCCAGCGAACACCATACAGCTGCAGTAAATAGGAACCTGGTCATCATTCAACAATTTTAAATGTCATAGGATTGGCAGTTCGGGTAGTACCATCTAACATGGAAATCGTAATATTATCAAAAATAATCAGATCACCTTGCTTGCAACTACCTATCAAACTTTGAGTGGTGGGTTGGAAAACATCACCATAATTGTACACATTTGGCTTTTTACCATCAGCGGATACCTTGATTACCTGATAACCATTGATGCGGCCGGGGAAATTTTTAAATACGGCGGATCCCATATAAGCAATCAAGCGGTTAGAGCTAAGTAAATCTCGAACATTGATGATATTATTGGTCATGTTTTCCGTATTCAATTTTATAAGCGGATTAGGTAATGTCATTACTTCCACTTTCTTATCGAACAGTAATTTTGCACCCCCCTTTCTCTTATCCATGAACCTAACGGTAAATACCCCTGGCTTCTTAAAGCTCAGGTAGTAGTCATTCCCCCTTGGAATCATTATGGCGGTTTTTTCCGGAGACACCTCAATCGAGAAGTCACCAGTTGCACTATAATTCAGACTCTTCAGGATTTGATTACTTATCCCCACATAAAAATTCTCGTTTTGCAGCGCATTTTTAAGGCGCTTTGTCAACTCGTCGTTGGAGGCAATCTCAGAGGAGGCATTGCTGGTATTTTGATTCATTTCCTCTTTCAACTTCTTCATTATCTCTGCTTGCTTCTGGGCATCCAGCACCTTACTCATTTCACCTTGCTTAAAGAGAACTGTAGTATTGTTCTGAATGGAATAGAACGCCTGTACATAACCGATGGTTTTTAGTGCAGCCAATTGATACACATTCTCAACATCTAACAACAACAGCTTGATTCTCTTGATGTGAAAATAGCTGATGGCAACCGGTTTGTGCAGAAATAAGTATCTGGCCCATTCAACTTGTTTTTTAGACCTTGTTTCAATGATATCTGAAACAGGTATTAATGTTTTTATTGAAGAGTCCAGTTGCAGGGGCTGGGTGTTAAGAAACTTAACCAATTCAAACAACTCGCCATAAATCTTTTTCAGGTTATCATCAGCAATAAAGATTTCTTCCATAAGGCGGGTACTATTGAACTCCTGCCACACATCCGTTTTCTGATCTGCCAATTTTTTCTGAATGAGTTGATCGAATTTTTCCATCGCCTCGTAAGTCTTATGAATTCGATCCTGAATAGCCAGGTAAGTCTTAGCTGAATCATTAGCGAGCTTTTCTGTTTCGTCGCTGATCAACTGGTTGGCAAAGTTTACCTGTTCCTGCCGGGCCTTTTCCTGATATTCCAGTGTTTTCACAGAATAATAGTTAGAATCCAACAGGGAGGAGGGAATATTTAATACAGACAGGCATACAAATATCACATACAACAACGTAATCAGCCTGTATCTGTTTTGGTTAACTGCTGCCATTTTTTTATCCTATTTGTTTGAACGTATTAATAATTTGACCTGACACATTATTGAATCGATAGATAGCATTGTTCAGTCCCTCCAATTGCTCCTGGAACAGGTTCATCTTATCAGATGAAATCACCGATATCGCTGCCATCTTCTGCAGGTTAATCTGCAACTCACGGATATCCTCACTGATCTCATGTAACTCAATGAACGATGCCGAAACTCGCATCACATTCACCTTGAAGTCTGAAAATGCCTTCGTAGACTCCGATAAGTTCCTCGACATCATCTCCAGCGACTCCTGGTACTTACTGCTTCCCTGAACAATTCCATAATTCAAACTCTCAAACTGCTGCATGAAGTCTGCCATACCCTGGTAGTACTGACGAGATAAATTCTCAATGTTCTTCTGCATACCCGGCATGCTCGTTACAGCTACCGGCTCGCCCTCCGCTGTATCTACCAGCTCAGGAAATAACCGATCCCAGTGATACACCTTCTCCACCTTATCTTCCTTATACTGTATCGCCGACATCGTAAATACCAGCGCTTCCACCCCCAAGCCCGTTAACAGCAAGGGATCCTGGAGCTTCCACTCCAAAAACTTCGCAATTACCCCAATCAAGATAACCACAGCTCCGATACTGTAGAAAAAGTTGAATACATCAAACTTCCTTTTTTTTGCAGGTGTTTCCCCGTTTTTCATATCTCTGTTTTTATTGATTCATTTGTTTTTTTATACTCTATTTACCCTAACGCTTATTAAACCGGTACATAAAATGTATCTCCGCCAACCCCGAACCACCATAGATCGCATTCGAGTACAAGCCGCCTACCGAGTAGTTCAGGTTGATCTGGGCCATATTCTCGATCGGAACCCCCACTCCCACTGTCATAATACCCGATGTCGAATATATAAAGTTCGCCGATAACAGATTATTCGCATTCACCTGTACGCCCCCCTGTATCAGCATGCCCGTCTCCTTATACATAATGGCACCGGCAAATACCTTGGCATAAGAGCCCGGACCCAGCAACTTCCCGCCCCCTACATTCAACTTATAACCCAAGCCGCCCTGCATCATCACATAATCCAGCGTCTGAAGGGTCTTATTCTGCAAGCCTGCTGTCAAATTTGGCGCCACCAACTGCAACTCCAGCTTCTCCGTATACAAGGTCATACCAAAACTACTGAAAAATGAGGGCGGCACACTGTTATACGCCAGTACCGTCGGATCACCCGGATCTCCTATAATCTGACCACCCGCACCTGAATTCTCCACCACTCGGCTGTTCCTGAAGCCCGCACCTATACCAAAACGCAGCTTCATCCCACTCTTGAACGACATACCATACGCATACGAAAAATTGAACAGCGTCTGATTCAATATACCAATATTCTGACGCGTCATAATCAAACCAATTCCCGCCGTCTCACTAATCGCCATATCCGCAGATGCAGCATACTCCTTCGCCAAGCCCGGCTGTGAATTGTTCATCGGTGAACGGAATACCCCATTCAACCGTAAACCGCCCCCCATACCAGACTGTGACGGATTAAACACCACCTTATTCTCAAAAACGCTCGAACTGAAAAAATTATTCTGAGACAATACAGGTAACTGTATTAAAAGGAATAATGCCAAAAATTGTATTTGCTTTTTCATAGGTTATAATTATTCAGCTTTAGTTAAGTATCGTTAAGAATCCTTTAACAATTGCTGCGCCATTATTCAAATCAATGTTATAGTAGTAAGTACCTGTTGGCAACTTGACACCGTTTACTTTACCATCCCAATCTCCGTTGTAACCTCCTGCTGATCCCGGAGCTCCCACACCTAATTGTTGAACAAGTTGACCATTCGAGTTATAAATCTTAATAGTATTATTTGGATAGTACTCGATGTTTTTGATCTTCCAGGTATCGTTGTAACCATCGCCATTTGGTGTCAACACATTATTAGGGAAGATTTGATAGCTATCATTTTTAACTACGATCCGAACACCTAAGGTATCAGAACAGCCTTCCTGGTTGGTTACTTTCACAGTAAATCTTGTATCACTGGTCGGTGAAACAAATGGACTAGAAGAAAGATAATTACTTACCAGATTTCTCGGTGTCCACTCATAAGCTATACCACCCGAAGCGAACAACTGGGTACTGTTACCGATATTGATAATGAAGTTGTCATTATTTGTGATTGAAATAACAGGCTTAGGCATCAAATTGACACGCACAGGCGATGTACTAGCCACACAACCACCCGAAACAGTTGTCAGTCGATACCAAGTCGAAATATTGATGGCTGGCGCCGCAGGTAACTGACGAGTCGTTGCACCAGGAATTGGATTATAGGTAACGTTATTAGTGGAGCTTTCCCACTGGAATGCATAACTATAACCATCACCGCCAAATGGAACAGATCCCACAAACGGTCCTGGATCAACGCCCGGGCATGCAATGGTTGGAGCAGTTTGTATAGAGAAGCTGCTAATCGCCTTATTCACTGCAATCCTGGCTGCTGTTATGGTATTTCCGATACAACCATTTATACGAGGTGTAACACTTATAATAGCATTCAGCTGACTATTTGAATTATTTACAGCAAGGAATGACGGTATGCTACCACCGGTGCCACTTGCTGTCAGGCCGATAGCAGGCTGAGAATTTACCCAATCGAATACGGTACCAGGTATGTTACTACTGAAGGTGATGGCAGAGGTATTTGCGTTTGCACAAACTGATAAGTCAGCAACGAAACCGGCAACTGGCACAGGTCTAACCTGCACGATCACTGTATCCGTATTGCTGCATCCATTGGAGTTGGCTATAGTATATACATAACGCACATCAATTGGAGCAGTTGTGTTGTTTACTAAACGCTCGTTAATACTTACCAGACCCACACCGGCGGCATTGGCAATTCCTGTTACTACTGCTCTGCTCCAGCTGAAGCTACTTCCTGCCATGTTAGCTATCGGATTGTATCCAACAGGCACATTGCTACATACCACTACATTCTTAGCGCTGGTTAACAATGGTAACGGACGAACAATAACTGTTACAATTTGATCAGCAGAACATGGAGATGCATTAATCAGCGAGTATCTATATGTTACTGTGATTGGTGCACTAGTCGTATTAATCAGAACCTCATTAATAATGCCAGATGAAGTGATTGCAGGATTACTGATACCAGGAACTGCATCTCTGCGCCACTGGTACTGATTCACCGGATTCACACTCTGAGGCACGAAACGGAATGGCTGTCCGGAACAAAGAGAGAAGTTGTAATTGGTATTGCTCAAGGTCAATGATGGATTAACCACTACCGTTATATTCTGGCGGTTGATACAACCATTATTAATCATCGTAATCTGATAAGTTACGATTACAGGCACAGTGGTAGAATTAATCAGACGTTCACTTATAGCGCCCGTTCCAACAGCAGGAGAATTAGCTATACCATTTACTGCAGGTCTTACCCAATTGAATATTGTCTGCGATACATTGGATGTCGGGATATAATTAAAGTCATTGTTGCTGCAGACAGCTGGAGGAGTCTGGCTGCTGGTTAGAACAGGCAGCGGATTAATTGTTACGCGGAAGGTTACCGGTGTTCCATTACATCCGTTGGCTCTAGGAGTTACAGTTATATTAGATGAAATAGAGTCAGCTGTATTATTGCTGGCAATAAAGAAGATATTTCCAATACCGCTGGCAGGTATGCCGAGGGCCACATTATCATTGGTCCAGAAGTACTGGGTACCAGCTACGGTAGATCCATTAAACACTATTTGCTTAGATGAGTTGCTGCAAACAAGCTGGTAACCGGGGTTATTTACGCGTACTGCCGGATTAACCAAAACATTCACTACCTGTGAAGATGAACAGCCATTCGCAGTGATGGTATAGACATACCTTACGTTAACAGCAGCAGAAGCACTGTTATTTAATACCTCATTAATAGGTCCTGTTCCGCTGGCAGCCGGGTTATCAATTCCTGGCACAGCCGGACGAGTCCAGGTGAAGGTAGCCCCAGCAACAGCACTTGTTGGCGTATATCTTACTGCAGTACCACTACATACAGTAGGAATATTCAACTGAGAATTGAGTACCGGATTCGGATTTACAGTGATGGTAAATTGACGGGATGCACCCTGACAACCATTTGCTACAGGAGTAACTGTGATTCTGGACTTCACAGGTGCATTGGTATTGTTGATGGCTACGAAAATGATATCACCTGTACCTCTGGTAAACAAGCCGATACCCGTGAATGTGTTAGTCCACTCATACGTAGTATTAGCAACGCCAGAACCGGAGAACTGTATCTGGGCATTTGTTCCGCTGCAGTATTGCTGATCTGCAATTGCATTTACAACCGGCTCAGGATTTACTGTCACAACTACGCTATCGAGACTAGAACAAGGTCCTGAGCTAAGTGTAAACATATATTTCACCTGAATAGGTACATTGGTTGTGTTGATCAGTTTTTCACTGATGAAAGGAGTGCTTCCAATTGCCGCTGGGTTAGAAATTCCTGCAATAGCAGCCCTTGTCCAGCCAAATACCACATTTGCGGAAGAAGTAGCTGTATAATTCAAGGTTGTATTGCTACATATTGTAACAGATTTTTGAGAAGTAAGACGGTTAGTCGGATATACGATAACTGGTATCTCCTGGGTATTGGAACAGCCATTGGCAGTCAACGTAAATACATACTTCAGCTGAACAGGATCAGAAGACGTATTGTTGAGCGTCTCACTGATAAAGTTAGTACCAGAAGCAGACGGGTTATTAATATTATTCACGGCCGCTCTTGTCCAGCTGAATGTTGTGCCAGGGGTTACTGATTGTGCGGTATAACTGAAAGGCACCAGGTTACAGAGAACAACCGGACTCACATCGATCAGTTTCGGATTCGGTTGAACACGAACTGTGATCGTGAATGGTCTTCCTACAATACCGCCTGTGGTCGGTACAACGGTATACCGTAACACCGCCAAGGTAGTTCCCGTATTGGTCAGTGTCTGACGGAAAGTTGTGTTTGGTGAAGCCTCGGCAGCCATACCAGTAACGTTACCGGAAATGATCAACGGCAGATCCCATGTGTAGGTTGTTTGTGCAGGTACACCTGTTGGACTTACTTCTACCATCAATCCGCTGCAAGTAGTAACAATTTGATCAGGTACGCTTGGAACAGGATTTACTGTAACCAGAATCATAAATGGTGTTCCGGCACAGAAACCAGGTGCAGGTGCATATGGCTGAACAGTGAATGGTACGATGATTGGCGCCAATGTCGTATTATTCAGTAATGGATTAAATACAGCTGATTTAGTATTTACAACAAGATCGCTACTTGTAATACCAGCTATATTAGGCGCAGTCCAGGTATAGGTGTAACCATTTTGAGGAGTGATTGGGTTAAAGTTCACACGCTCACCACTTGGAATTGTGATGGACTGTGTACCGACAGTTGGTACAGCCGGTGAAACAGTGATGCTAAACGTTCTTGCTACACCACTGCAACCATTTACGAATGGAACAACGGTTACATAAGCTGTTTCATTCACAATGTTACCATTCACAGCAATGAAGCTAAAGCTGTTGGTAGTGCCGGAGGCAGACAGGCCAATGTTTGTGTTGGTATTTGACCAAGTGAAGGTAACATCCGGAATGACAGATGTAAAGGTAACAGCCACTTCATTACCGATGCAGGTTACAATATCTGTCGGCTGAATCATTGTAGGAGCGAATGTAGAAACTGATACATCCACCTTCTGAGCAGTGCCAGGCAGGTTGTTACAAGCATTGGTACCTCTTACCGTTACAAAGAAGGAAGTATTGTTATTCAGAACAGGTGTAGTGTATACAGGTCCTTCGAAAGCAAAGTTCGACAGGTTGCTGTCACGGTACCAGCGATAAATTGGATTAACGATGTCGCTTGTGCTACTTAGTGCACCTGCCAGCGTTGCGGGTAAACCTGAACATACTGCTACTGGATCAACATTCAGATCATCAGCAGTCGCGTATCTGTTCACACGTAATTCATGAATATTACCTGATGTAGCCTCACACTCACCTGCAGAGAACTTAACCTTAGCGAAATAGTATCTGGTGTTCAGGTTATCTGGGGCTGGAGGTGTAAACGTACTTCCTGTTTCAGAGAGTTGAGTGGCACCCACATAACTGCTCACCGTATTGAAATACCAGCTATAGGAAGGTACTCCTGCCCCACCATCAATATTCAGAGACAATGTACTTGGTATAGTACTCAAACATACCGTTTGTGAGCCAAGTGCGATCTGAACTTGTGGTGCAGGGCGAACCAGGATGGTGGTTGTAAATACAACTCCGGTACAGTTTCCGGATACTGCATTTACAGTATAAGTAGCGCTTACTTCATAGGTATTGAAGTTATTCAATGTACCAGAAATAGATGGAACAGGCATTGTTTGCGATACACCACCAGAGAAACCAGTGCCGGTTGGTTCAGACCATGTATATAAGGTGCCATCCGGAACTATTCCATAAGCTCCATTGGTTGGTGTAATCGTAAACTCAGCACCGGTACAGTAAGAAAGTGTAATCGGATTGATTCGAGCTGAAGGCTCAAGACTAACAACAACTGTAAAGGATTTACCCACACAGGCACCGGACAATGTCTGTATTGTGTAAGTAGCTGTTTGTAAGGTATTGGTTTCATTAGTTAATGTGCCAAAAATAGAAGTAACATAAGATGCCTGAGTCAATCCGTTACTAAAGCCTGTTCCGGCAGGTGCATTCCATCTGTAAAGAGTTCCATCAGGGATAGTACCATTAACATCGTGTGTTGGGGTCAGGTTAAAGCTTACTCTGTCACAAATCACTGTACTCATCTCTGTAATGGTAGCAATCGGATTAACCGTTACAGTCAGGGTAAATGGAGCACCATCAAATCCGAAGAATGATTTCGGTGTTACAATATATATGGCAGTTTGAACTGTATTAGTAGGGTTGTACAGATTACCATACAGGTTATTAGAACCGGAAGCAGAAGCACCTCCCGTCATTCCACCTGTGACAATAGGCTCAGACCATGAGTATGTAGTAAAGTCAGGTATAATACCATTTACTTCGTTGGTTGGTGTGATGGCAAAATTTGATTCACTACATGTCACCAGCGTCATAGGATCAACAAATGGTAATGGTGCTACGCGAGCAGTCAGTGTAAATGGAGCACCATCACCGCACACGAGTGATGAAGGCGTAACCGTATAATAAGCCTCCAAAATTTCTGTTGACTTGTGCTGCAGTCTACCATTTAAATTAGTTTGGTTTACTGCAGATTCTCCTCCGGTCAATGACGGAGAACTATAGGTCGGAACATCCCATCTATAGAGCGTTCCTGCAGGAACCTGACCATAGAATGCATTGGTAGTAGGCGTATAAACAAATGGATATTGTGGAGAAACGCCAGTTAAAATCGTAATATCATTCATCCTAGGAATGGGCAATATTTCACTGGTGACTGTGAAGGAGGCCCCAGTACATCCTCTGTAAGTGGGGAATACAATATAAGTAGCGAACTGGCTAGCATCAGTAAAGTTTTCAACTGTACCAGATATAAATGGTTGATCGCTGGCAGATACTCCACCTGACATGGAAACAGAACTGTAGCTAGGTACATTCCAGGTATACGTGGTATTGGGCAACAGAGAACCGTTGATGCCATTGGTCGGACTCACAACGAATTGAACGCCTGTACAAATGGTGGTTGTGATTGCATTGATGCTCGGGAACGGATTAACCGTCATTTCGAGGGTAAATGCTTCATTAATACCGCAAAGGGTTGTCACCGGAGTTACCGTATAAGTGGCTGTTCCAGGTATAGCTGAACTATTTAACAATGTTCCTGTGATTGCTGGACCAGAACCGGAAGCACCACCTGAAACATTAGCACCGTATTGAGGCTCAGACCAGATATAAGTGGTACCAGCTGGTACTACTCCATTTTGTACATCAGTTGGAGACACAGTGAATGGAACACCCGTACAGGTTTCTGAAGTCATAGCAGTTATGTAAGCTGCTGGATTCAGGTATACAGTTAAGGTGAAAGGATTAGCAATCAATCCGCAAATAATATCATTTGGATACACAGTATAAGTGGCAGTCACCTGATAATTAACAGTATTCTTTAATGTTCCGAATATTTCAGGTACGAATGTTGTCTGAGACAGTCCGCCTGTAAATCCGGAACCGGTCGGAGCATCCCACTTATAGCTAGTATTTGAAGGTACAACACCGTTGATACCATCTTTCGGACTAACTGCAAATTGTACACCACCGCAGGTAGTAACACTCATTTCACTGATAAAGCCGACAGGATTAATTTCAACCGTGAGCGTAAATACATCACCTACGCAATCGTTGGAAACCGGGGTGACATAATAAACTGCTGTAACCAATGAACTAGTTAAGTTAACAAGTCTGCCCTGGATAACATTGACAGGTGTAGTTTGAGACATACCACC
>Ga0208853_1000314_pt1 | contig 14809 bp, 9 predicted proteins | sample LakMenEpi03Oct11_FD_150667 | JGI IMG/M metagenome (GOLD analysis project Ga0208853, IMG submission 150667) | Freshwater microbial communities from Lake Mendota, WI - 03OCT2011 deep hole epilimnion (SPAdes) | ecosystem: Environmental > Aquatic > Freshwater > Lake > Epilimnion/Euphotic zone ... | reverse complement strand
CAGGACCGGCCATAGCCTTAGCTAGTTGCAAACGGGCCTCATCACTCTCTGGAAAATAATGAGTTTGCTGATCTTCCCAAATTTGTATGCGATGCTCTAAGCGCCGTAAGAATACATAAGCAACTTTTAGATCCTGAACTTCTTCAGGACTCATCCATAGATTAGCCTGGAGCAAATCGAGCACTTCTAAGGTTGGGCGAATACGCAAACGTGGATCTGTGCCCCCGCGCATAAGTTGAAACATTTGTGCCAAGAATTCAATTTCACGTATTCCACCTCGACCTAACTTAATATCGTGCGATCGACCGCTCCGGTTACTGCTGCGCTTTTCTGCCTCGCGCTGAATCTGTGCGTGTAGCTCGCGAATCGCTGCAATTACTCCGTAGTCCAAATGACGACGATAGACAAAAGGCCGAATAATTTGCTCTAAGCCTTTTTCACAACGCGTATGATCAGGATGATCACTTAATGGATAAATCATGCGGCCTTTGATCCAAGCGTATCGCTCCCACTCGCGGCCTTGAACAAAGAGATATTCCTCAAGCATTTCTAAACTACAAACCAATGGCCCTGAATCTCCATTGGGTCTTAATCGCATATCAACCCGAAAGACAAATCCATTTTCATCATGCTCAGCAATGATTTTGATCAGGCGCCGCCCAAGTTTTGTGAACCACTCGTGATTTGAGATCGAGCTTGAGCCCCCTTGAGTGTCACCCTCCTCTTCATATAAAAAAATTAGGTCAATATCAGAAGAAAGATTGAGCTCCTTGCCGCCTAGCTTTCCCATACCCACAATCATGAGCGGTAACTCGTAATCCGCCGATCGAGCCGATGGCAAACCAAATCGGCCTTTAAGATCTTTACGAATAAAAGCGGTCGTGTATGCCAAACTTTGCTGGGCAAAATAACTAAGGGCATGGGTGACCTCATCCAGTGTGGCCAAACCATTGAGATCTCGATACGCAATCCAGAGCATTAAACGCTGGCGGGCCAGACGCAACTCACCCATTAAAACAGTCTCCTCAAGACTTTCTTGGCTCAGGGATTGCCGCAAGGATAAAAGTAAACTATCGATCTGTTTAGGCTCAATCGGGGTATGAAGTCTCTCCGCAAGCCACCCCCGCCATTGGGGCTGTGCACTTAACCACCGACTCGCAAATAAGGAGTGTTTTTCTAGGAAATGGAGAGCAGTTTGAGGATCGGCCATATCTAATCTTAATCTTTACCAACCCATTTGAATTCGGGTATCGGATAATAGGGCTTGATGACTGGACAAAAGTACCCACTTCGCCTAAAAGACCTTTTCAGGTTAAGGCCCAATGCAAGCTCTTGGGCCCGATGGTCTCGGCGGCTCTTAATCCTTGGCCTAATCATTTTTAGCCTTGGTGTTATTGGTCATCTGCTGGTTCGTTTTGTTGTTTGGCCTCAGATAGAAATCTCAAAGCCTGTTGTTGAAAAATTACTCTCAGAGCGAATTGGAGTATCCGTCAAGATTGACCATTTGAATGTCTATTGGGAGGGGATTAGACCTGTCTTTGACATGACCGGTCTCGAGTTCACCCCTAGGCCAAATCAACCCATTGCACTCATTCCAGATAGACCCGTGCTCAAAGTTCGGGAGATACGCGGAGAATTAAGCTGGTCATCTCTTTACTACCTAAAGCCGCATTTCAACAAATTAGAGGCAAGTGATGTAATGATTCAAGTGACGCGCGATAAACAAGAGCGCCTGTTTGTTGCAGGTATTTTGGCTGGTACTGGAGCAGACGATCTTGATACACAAAACTGGCTGCTGTCACAAAATGATCTTGAATTAAGTAATGTGACCATTTTATGGAAAGATTTTTCAAAATCTAAAGCGGATGTAGCAGACCTTCGTCTTGAAACCTTAACTCTACAAAGCGGCATTCGGGCGCACGAACTCAAACTGGACCTCTTCACTCCATGGCACCAAGGAAAGCTGAGTCTTGGGGGAAAATTTGTACACCGTATCGGCGGTCAAGCCGGAAATTGGCGTGATTGGATTGGTGATTTTGAGTGGAATGTCCAATCCCTCGATATTGGCCAATTAAGCCGTGATTTTGAAATCCCATTTAAACAACTCAGTGGGGTCTTACACTCCTCAGGAACCCTCTCTATTTCTAAAGGCCTACCCAATGGTGGTCAGTTTTCACTCTCGATCGATCGACCCATATTCCAACAATCCAAAAGTAATCAAGCAATTGAGTTTGCTCAACTCAAGCTGGATGCCAAGCAATTTAGCTCAGGTAAGTTTATTTCTTTAGGCATTCAACGATTTACGTGGCGAGAAAAGAATCGTGGTGCTAGTGCCACTGCTGAAAGCCTGGCCCCAATGACCTTTGGTTGGCAAACTCCCAAGAAAAACGAGGAAATCGAAAAGTTCTCCTTTTCTTCCTCTAAGATTAGTCTACAAAACTTAAGTCTTTTTGCCTTAAATCTGCCTCTACCAAGTAGACTTCGCCAAGTTATTGAGCGAAGCGATCCACGGGGTGAGCTCAATGACGTCTCCATTACGTGGTCGGAGAACAAAGCGAGGATTCCTGTTGTTGGCGGTCTATTTGGTACTCAAGGTCCTAAATTTGAGATCTCTGGCACCCTCAACAGCATCTCGCTTAAGCGCTTTAAGAATATTGTTCCTGGAATTACTAATCTCAGTGGAAAAATTATTTCCAATCAAGAACAGGGCAACATCGATCTGAACTCAAACAATCTGCAGTTGGTCACTGATGGTTTCTTGGCTGATCCAACCATGAACTTTGATACTGCTAAAGGGAAAATAAAGTGGTCCCTAAAAAATAAACAGTGGCTAATTGGGCTAGATAATCTGACAGTTACTAATAAAGAACTTGCTCTCAATGCAAAAGGCAGCTATCTCATTGGTAGCGATAAAAATCCTGACAGTATCGACCTTGCCATTCAATTTGATCGCGCTGAAATCGGGACGATTTATCGTTATCTTCCTTCTGAAATGTCTAAGGATGCGCAAAACTATATTGAAAAGGCGCTGGTTGCAGGTCAAATCCGAAATGGCAGCCTCAAGATCAAGGGAGATCCTAATAAAGCTCCATTCGAAACTCCTAATTCAGGAGAGTTAAGCTTAACTCTGCCAATATCGAAAACTGTCTTTCGCCCCGCTCCTCTATTCCCAAAAAATAAAGGTTCATGGCCAGAATTTACTGATCTTGATGGTCAAATCACCATGCAGCAAGCAAAGTTGGCCGTAAACATCCAAAATGCTCGCTATCAAGGATTGCAAGTACAAAGCCTGAATGCAGAAATAGGCAATATTGCAAATAAGCAAGCCGCTGTTCAGTTAAAGGGTGTCATTCTAGGCCCCATCAATGAAATGATGGACTATCTCAGGCCAACCCCAGTCCTTTTACAAAGACCCTTACTTGCCAATCAATTGAAGTTGTCGGGGCCCGGTAAATTAGATTTAGCATTCACATTACCCCTACAAAATACTGATGACCTCAAATTAAATGCCGCGCTTTTTCTAAGTAACAACAAAGTGCAGTGGTCTAATTTAGCTCCCTTTAATCAAGTACAAGGAACCATTCGGTTAACAGAGGAACTGCCTCAATTTGAGCAAATCAGCGCAGAGTTTTTTGGAGGAACCGTCAGCCTAAAACAAAATGTGGGATCTCAAAATAAAAAAGGTTTGTATGACCTCAGTGGCAAAGTTAATCTTACTCGTCTCAAAGATCACTTCTCAAATAAAGTAGGTGACGAATCGCGCCAATTGTTAAATGCCCTAAATGGTAATGTCGGTTTTAAAGGAAATTTAGCACTAAGCAATAATCTGACGGATCTAAATTTAGATCTTGATCTGAACGCATTAGGGTCTAACTTACCCCAGCCACTCGATAAGAAAATAGGCAGTAATCTCACGGGGCAATTTAAATACCAATCGGTTCTAAATGACAGTACATTAAATCGAAGCTCCCAATGGACGGCTCAGATTGGAAAAAATATTAGCCTGCAGGGCAGACTTAATGCGCAAGGAATCATGAGTCAAGGGATCGGCATCGATGCCAGCCCGGTGATGCCTGACTCTGGTATCGGAATTAATCTGCAAGTGAATGATCTCAATGTGGATGACTGGCATAGCTTGCTTTACCCAAAAATTGTAAATAGTAAAACTTCTCCACAAAAACTAATTACGGAAATTCCAAAGGGGGAGACGAATACCAATGGCTTAAATACATTTAATGCTCAAGTCCGAAATGCCGTCGCACTTAATCGACAATGGCCTAATCTCTCTCTAAATGCGAAATTAGTAAATGGTATTTGGCAGATTCAGGCTAAATCCCCCCGCCTCGAGGGACAAGTTCAATATATAGATCGTCCAGGATTTGATCTGGTTAAGGGAAAATTGAGTCGATTAAATATCCCCGAATCGAGCTCCAAAGTATTCGGTGCAGGTGGTAAGCCAGAGACTCAAGCAACTCCCAAAACAGTTCCTCTGAACTCTATTCCTGAGCTTGACCTCGTGATTGATCAGCTATCTATTAATCAATATAAGCCTGGGGCGGCTGTCATTAAGACGCTTAACATACCCAACAAGATCTCCATTCAAAATTTAGTCATTACGAATGCCGAGGCTATAACCAAGGGCTCTGGTGAATGGTCTGTTGATGCTCAGGGGAGCAATGAAGCTATTTGGCTGGATCTTAAGGCGGAGATTAAGGATCTTGGTAGGGTAATCGCACACTGGGGAAGTCCAAAGGCCGTAGAGGGCGGCAAGGGTCTCGTTACTGCAAAACTGGATTGGAGTGGTCCCCCGTATGACCCTGACCTAGATACTCTAGGTGGCAAGATTGCGATTGCCCTCGAAAATGGACGACTACTCCAAGTCGATTCCGGAATAGCGAAAGTGATTGGTGTATTTAGCCTACAAAGCCTACTTAAATTTGCAAGCTTTGATATTCAAGGAAGTCTTGGCAATGTCATTACTACGGGCACAAGCTTTAATAAGCTTTCTGGAGACTTTGTGATTCGAAATGGGGTAGCACGAACCCAAAACTTTGGAATGCAGCTGAACCAGGCACGGGTTGCAACTAGTGGTTTAGTCAATGTTCCAAAGCAAACTCAAGATCTGCGAATCACGATTTTTCCAACGATTGATGCTACCGCAGGTGCATTGGCACTATTTACTGTAAACCCGATTATTGGGGCAAGCGCTTTAATCGGTCAATACTTAATGAGCAATCAACTGAATCGAACACTACAAACTGATTATCTTGTCCAAGGAAGTTGGGATAAGCCAGATGTCATTCCACTCGATCAAAACGGACAGCCCTTGGATCCAAAAATCATTGAGACCATTCGCTCCCGTAATCTTTTGCGTGAACAAAAAATGCCAAGCTCTCCTTCCTCCCCCAGCACCCCCAGCCGTCCTCCAAGCGTTGCACCTCAGAACTAAGGAATTTGTCATTCAGTATTAGTATTGAGCTATATGCCTCCATCTCTGACTGTTGCTGCGATTCAAATGATCTCGTCTGCCTCTTTGGCGGAAAATCTTGGGGTTGCGACGCGCCTTATTAGCGAGGCCGCTGATGCGGGCGCTAAGGTGATTGCGCTGCCCGAGTATTTTTGTCTTATGGGACTCAAAGATACGGACAAAGTTGCCATACGAGAAGCCTATGGGAACGGTCCTATACAAACGGCAATGCAGGAACTTGCCCAGCAGCATCAGGTACATCTAATCGCAGGGACAATTCCCCTTGAAGCCAGCGATCGACAAAAAGTTCTTAATACGACCCTTGTCTTTAATCCACAGGGCCTTTGCATCGCACGCTATGACAAGATGCATTTGTTTGGCTTTCAGACTGAAAAAGAGTGCTATCAAGAATCAGAAACTATTGAGGCTGGTAATCAAATTAGTACAGTACGGATCCACGATCAAGGTAACAACTGGGTTTTTGGCTTAAGCATTTGCTACGATCTACGCTTTCCAGAACTTTACCGCCAGCATGAACCGGTAGACTGCCAAGTCATACCGGCAGCATTTACCCATACAACCGGCAAAGACCACTGGGAGATTCTGTTGCGGGCCCGTGCTATTGAAAATCAATGTTATTTCTTAGCATCGGCTCAGGGGGGTATGCACCAAAACCAACGGCAAACTTGGGGGCAATCAATGCTCATTGATCCCTGGGGCCAAATCATGCAAGAACTTGCTACCGGCGAAGGCTTTGTGATTGGTCAAATCCACCAAGAAACCCTTGAGGGGGTTCGCTCTAAACTTCCTGCTCTAAAACATCGTAAGCTATCGTTATGAACATCTCCGATCTTCCACTGCATCATCTATCTACAACCCTCAAGGATCATCAAGCCTTCGATCTAGCTAATTCCTTTTTACTAAAACCAAATGGACTTAGTGTTTCTGACCTAGATCGTCTATTTGGTGTGATGCATGCCCATCGCTTGGATGACGCCGATATTTACTTTCAACATACCCGTAGCGAGCAGTGGAGTCTAGAAGAAGGCATTGTGAAGTCGGGCAGCTTCAATATTGATCAAGGGGTGGGAGTGCGTGCTATCTCAGGAGATAAAACAGCCTTTGCCCACTCGGATGTTATTAGCCCAGAAGCCTTGTTAAAAGCTGCTCATGCCACTCGTGTCATTGGACCAAAAGGCGGGAAACTAAAACTGCCAAGCTTGATGAAAACACAAAGTCATTTAAGTACCTCCTTATATTCTCACCTCAACCCACTAGACTCCTTAAGCCCCCCAGAAAAAATTGCGCTCTTGGAGCAAATTGAGCATCGCGCTAGAGCGCGTGATCCACGCATCATTCAAGTGATGGCAAGTCTTGCGGGGGAATTTGATGTTGTTTTGGTAGCGCGGGCTAACGGATTAATGGCAGCTGATATTCGTCCACTAGTCCGCGTATCTGTGCACGTGATTGCTGAACAGAACGGTCGCCGTGAATCCGGCTCTGCTGGTGGTGGCGCTCGAACAGACTATGGTTTCTTTAATGCCGAACGCATTCATCAATGGGTGGATGAAGCAGTCGATAACGCCCTACTCAACCTTGATTCTCGACCCGCACCAGCTGGACCAATGACTGTGGTCATGGGTCCGGGTTGGCCAGGGGTTCTATTACACGAAGCAATTGGGCATGGTCTTGAAGGCGACTTCAATCGTAAGGGCTCATCCGCATTCTCAGGGCGTATCGGTGAACGTGTTGCCGCAAAGGGAGTGACGGTTGTTGATGACGGCACCTTAAGTGGTCGCCGTGGGTCACTCAATATCGATGATGAAGGAACGCCCACACAATGCACCACCCTAATTGAGGATGGAGTACTGAAGGGCTACATTCAAGATAGTTTAAATGCGCGTCTTATGAAAATGCCCTTAACAGGTAATGGCCGACGCGAAAGTTTTGCCTCTCTCCCACTCCCCCGCATGACCAATACATATATGCTGGCAGGCCAATACGATCCCCAAGAAATCGTAGCGAGTATTGATCGCGGTCTATATGCGGTCAACTTTGGCGGTGGCCAAGTAGACATCACAAGCGGTAAATTTGTGTTCTCCGCCTCAGTGGCCTATTGGGTTGAAAACGGCAAGATTCAGTATCCGGTCAAAGGCGCAACGATTATTGGTAACGGCCCCGAATCCCTCAAACAGGTCAGCATGATTGGTAATGATTTACGTTTGGATAGCGGGGTCGGCGTCTGTGGAAAAGAGGGTCAGAGCGTGCCCGTGGGCGTTGGTCAACCTACCTTACGAATTGATCAAATGACGGTGGGTGGTACCGCTTAAAAGGCAGTCTTTGTAATCAGGCTTTAGAATATAAGCCATGAGTACTAAACCCCAAAACCCCCAAGAAAGCTGGTACGCGAGTATCGATAAGACCTCTGCGACCGACGATCAACGCGTTAACAACATTACTGTGCTTCCGCCTCCGGAGCATTTAATCCGGTTTTTTCCTATTTCAGGAACCCCTACTGAAAAATTAATTGGCCGCACCCGCGAGAAAATCCGCAATTTGATTCATGGCAAAGATGATCGTTTATTAGTCATCATTGGTCCTTGCTCTATTCATGATCCCTCTGCTGCCGTTGAATATTGTCAACGTCTTTTGAAAGAACGTAGCCGACTTAGTGCTGACCTTGAAATCGTGATGCGTGTCTATTTTGAAAAGCCACGCACTACGGTTGGCTGGAAGGGTTTAATTAATGATCCTTACCTGGATGAAAGTTTTAAGATCGAAGAAGGCCTACGAATTGCTCGTCAGGTCTTGATGGAAATTAACCGCCTTGGAATGCCTGCGGGAAGTGAGTTCCTTGATGTCATCTCCCCCCAATATATTGCCGATCTAATCTCGTGGGGCGCAATTGGTGCGCGCACGACAGAAAGTCAGGTGCACCGTGAGCTAAGCTCCGGATTGTCTGCGCCGATTGGCTTTAAAAATGGCACCGATGGCAACATCAAGATCGCGACTGATGCCATTCAAGCGGCACATCGACCCCATCATTTCCTTTCGGTTCATAAGAACGGGCAGGTTGCCATTGTGGAAACCAAAGGCAATAAGGACTGTCATGTAATCTTACGAGGCGGTAAGGAGCCAAACTATGAAGCGAAATATGTGCAGGCCGCTTGTGCTGAACTAGAGGCTGCAAAACTTCCAGCTCGATTGATGATTGATCTATCGCATGCAAACTCAAGCAAGCAACATCAACGACAAATTGATGTAGCCGATGATATTGCCAAACAAATTGAGGGTGGCTCAAACCATATTTTTGGTGTGATGATTGAAAGTCATCTTCATGCGGGTGCGCAAAAATTTACTCCCGGTAAAGATGATCCAAAAAATTTAGAGTATGGTAAGAGCATTACAGATGCTTGCATTAATTGGGATGACTCCGTACAAGTTCTCGAGCGATTAGCAGGCGCTGTTCGTAAACGTCGACGCACTTAATCTCACTAATACGATGCGGACTTAGGTCCGCTTTTTTCTTTTAGTAGGACCCGTCGACTTTGTTTTGGTTTTTCCACAAAACATCTTGCCCCCCAGCAGCGCGATTAAGTACGCGAGCTAGAACAAAAAGTAGATCAGATAATCGGTTGACATACTGGCGCGGAGAATCATGAATGGGGTCTGCCCACCCAAGCTTCACAATCGAGCGTTCAGCACGACGACACACTGTTCGACAAATGTGTGCTTGAGCTGCAGCGCGCGTGCCACCTGGCAGGATAAATTCTTTTAGTGGTGGCAAATTAGCGTTGTAATGATTTAACCAAACATCCAATTGCTCCACCTGTTCGATCTTAAGTAAGGTGTAGTTGGGGATGCAAAGTTCCCCCCCCAAATCAAATAAATCGTGTTGGACCCGCAGTAAAAGTTTGCTAAGATCGCTCGCAATCGACTCCGGAAACTCTTCAGTCATTAACACCCCAATTTGAGAGTTCAGCTCGTCGACATCGCCCATGGCGCAGATGCGTAAATGATCCTTTTCAACCCGGCTACCATCTCCTAACCCGGTCATTCCGGCATCGCCGGTCCGCGTTGCTATTTTTGAAAGTCTATTTCCCATGCACCGATTATAGGTAAGTGGCTAAAATGGGCATATGAATGCTCCCTACGCTCCCCCTGAAATCCTAGCAATTCAAGCAAAACAGGCACTTTTGGTGTCAGCACTCAGGCCAATCTTGGCCGAAGATGCCCTTCTTTGGCAACCAGAAGACACTATCCCCTATGAATGTGATGGTTTAGCGGCTTACCGAAAAATGCCTTTAGCGGTAGCTCTTCCAGAAAATGAAGATCAAGTAGTGCGCATTCTTAAGGCCTGTCATAGCTTACAAATTCCGATTGTTCCCAGAGGTGCGGGAACGGGTTTATCGGGCGGTGCGATGCCCATCGAGCAAGGCCTTGTCTTATCCTTAGCTAAACTGAAAAAGATTGTGAAGATTGATCCGTTCACACGCACTGCTGTAGTGCAACCCGGTGTGCGTAATTTAGCAATTTCAGAGGCAGTTGCTAAGCATGGTTTGTACTACGCACCAGACCCGTCTTCCCAAATTGCTTGCTCAATTGGAGGGAATGTTAATGAGAACTCCGGTGGCGTTCACTGCCTGAAGTATGGATTGACACTGCACAATGTATTACGAGTTCGTACGGTACTAATGAATGGTGACATTGTTGAATTTGGTGGCATGGCACCTGATGCGCCCGGACTCGATCTGCTTGCAGTGCTAATTGGTAGCGAGGGAATGCTGGGGATTGTGACCGAGATTACTGTAAAGCTGGTGCCCAAGCCTAGACTTGCTCGAGTCATTATGGCGAGTTTTGATGATATTGAAAAAGGTGGTAACGCCGTCGCCGCCATTATTGCTGCAGGCATCATTCCCGCTGGACTTGAAATGATGGACCGAGCTACTACTCGAGCCGTTGAAGACTTTGTGCATGCAGGGTATGACCTCGATGCGGAAGCGATCCTGCTATGCGAATCAGATGGCACACCCGAAGAGGTAGAGGAAGAAATTGCGCGCATGAACGCTGTCCTAGAACACCAAGGAGCAAGCCGTATTCAGGTCTCTCAAAGTGAGGCTGAACGCCTACGTTTTTGGAGTGGTCGCAAGAATGCCTTCCCAGCAGCCGGTCGCATTGCAGCAGACTATTACTGCATGGACGGTACGATTCCGAGACGCCATATTGCAACCCTCCTACGTCGTATTAAGGGCATGGAGGAAAAATATCGCTTAGGCTGTCTAAATGTATTTCATGCGGGTGACGGTAATATGCATCCCCTGATTCTTTTTAATGGCGCCGATCCCGATGAATGGCATCGCGCTGAAGAATTTGGTACTGAGATTCTAGAAACCTGTATTGAGTTGGGCGGCACGATCACCGGAGAGCACGGTGTCGGTATTGAAAAAATTAATTCCATGTGTGTGCAATTTAGCGATCAAGAGCGCGAACTCTTTTGGGGTGTTAAAGCCGCCTTTGATCCGGATCGCTTACTAAATCCTGACAAAGCAATTCCAACCCTTAATCGCTGTGCTGAGTTCGGCAAAATGCGGATTAGCGGTGGTGTTTTGCCTCATCCCGAATTGGAGCGCTTCTAGATATGCGTGAAGCAGCTCTCTCGCAGTTTCGGGAACAAGTTATCGAGGCAGGTAAACAAAATACAACCTTATCGATTGAGGGCGGTGCCAGCAAGGATTGGTTTGGTAATCCAACATCACCCCATACCTTAAGTACTAAATCGTATCAAGGGATCTTGGATTATCAGGCCGAAGAATTGGTCATCACAGCATGTGCAGGCACACCAATTGCTGAGATTGAGGATGCGCTTACACAAAAAAATCAGATGCTTCCCTTTGAACCACCTCACTTCGGACAGCAAGCTACTTTTGGCGGAATAATTGCTGCAGGACTTGCGGGCCCAGCACGTATTAGTACTGGCAACCTACGAGATTTTGTTTTGGGAACTCGCCTCATGGATGGTCGCGGTGAGGATCTTTCCTTTGGCGGTAAGGTAATGAAAAACGTTGCTGGCTATGATGTTTCAAGGCTTATTCCAGGCTCGCTAGGTACGCTTGCTCTTCTGCTTGAAGCATCGGTCAAAGTCTTACCCAAACCAGCTGCTACAGCAAGCTTGCGTTGTGTGATCTCTCAGGATCGTGCCTTACGGGTTTTAAATGAATGGGCTGGTCAACCCTTACCGCTAAATGCCAGTGTCTGGATTGGTAATGCGAGTGATGAAGGCACGCTCACGGTACGCTTAGCAGGCGCTAATGCAGCAGTTAACACAGCAAATCAAATGATGTGTACGGAACTAAACGCCACATTATTGGATCCTGCGGATGCAGAATCTTTCTGGAAACAATTGCGTGAGCAAACCATTGCTTGGTTCAAGGAGCTCGCTCCGGGTCATGCGCTTTGGCGATTATCACTCCCAGCGGATTGCCAAACTATACCCATGCCACCTGGTTTTAATCCCGTCGGTATCGTGGAGTGGCACGGCCAACAACGTTGGCTTCAAGGACCAGCCAATCAAAATACAGCAAGCACCCTTATGGCTCTTGCCCAAAAGCATGGTGGTCATGCCAGCTGTTTTAGAAACAATAGTTCTGAGCAGTTTGAACGCTTCACCAACTTGCAATCAAATCCCTTGACTGCTGGTCTAGAGCTAGTACAAAAGCGCTTACGTCACTCCTTTGATCCCTTCGGTGTCTTTACAACAGGTCGTCTACCGTAATTATGGAAACTAAATTAGCACCGCAATTTGTTAACACTGCAGACGGCATTGAAGCAAAACGTATTTTAGGAAAATGCGTTCATTGTGGATTTTGTACAGCAACCTGCCCAACCTATCAATTATTAGGTGATGAGTTAGATGGGCCGCGTGGTCGCATTTATCTCATTAAGCAAATTGCTGAGGGCCAGTTACCGACCGAGAAGACTCGTGGGCACTTAGATCGTTGCCTCACTTGCCGCAATTGTGAAAGCACCTGCCCCAGCGGAGTCGAATACGGCAAGCTTGTTGATATCGGACGGAAATGGGCTGAAGAAAAAACTGCGCCGCGCCCTAGTGCGGAGCGGATTACACGGTGGCTACTTAAAGAGGGTTTAACAAGTCCAACACTCTTTAATACAGCCATGATGATGGGGCGACTAATGCGCCCACTGATGCCAGAGACTTTGAAACGAAAGGTTCCGCAAGGTCTACCTGCTGGAAAGCGCCCTCAAAGACACCATACCCGTAAGATGTTGATTCTTGAGGGCTGTGTTCAGCCCGGTATGCTGCCTAATATTAATAATGCGACGATACGTGTTTTTGATGCCTTAAGTATTGAGCTTATCAGCAGTAATAAAGCGGGATGCTGTGGGGCACTGCGCTATCACCTTAACGATCAAAATGGTGGTCTTGCCGATGCTAAACGTAATATTGATGCTTGGTGGCCATCCATTGAAAATGGTAAAGACTCTGTCGAGGCCATTGTGATGAATGCCTCGGGCTGCGGGGTGATGGTCAAGGACTATGGGCATCTATTACACGATGATCCACTCTATGCCAGTAAGGCAAAGTGTGTTTCTGAACTTTGTAAAGATTTATCGGAAATCATGCCGCAATTTCAGGAGCAACTGGTTCAAAAAATTGGACGGGATAAAAAAGCGGGGGTTGTTTATCACCCGCCTTGTACCTTACAGCATGGCCAACAAATTAGAGGTAAGGTTGAGGGACTTCTGGAAAGTTTAGGTATTGGTGTAAACCTATGCGCTGATAGTCATTTATGTTGTGGCTCTGCAGGTACCTACTCCGTATTACAACCAATACTCTCTGAACAATTACGTCAGCAAAAGATCCATAATCTTGAAACGGCCTGCGCGAGCTCAGGTGCGAAGACGGTAGTCTCCGGTAATGTGGGCTGTATTAGCCATCTTCACCAAGATCATCTACCAGTGCGCCACTGGGTTGAGATCATCGATCAACTTTTGTATAAACCATAATGGGGCGTATTACTAATCAACTCATGGCCCTGCAGCATCGTGTGGATGCTGCTGCGGAAGAGTATGGTCGTGATCCAGAAACAATTCAGATTATTGCGGTGAGTAAAACGTTCCCTAGCGCTGCGATTGAAGAAGCGATGCATGCCGGACAAACCGCTTTTGGTGAAAACTACGTTCAAGAGGCCGTAGAAAAAATTAAGCAACTTGATAAATTGCGACCTTGGCTCGAATGGCACTTCATTGGGCCTCTGCAAAGCAATAAAACTGCTGATATTGCAGAATACTTTGATTGGATGCACACACTGGATCGCCTTAAGATTGCAGAACGTCTTTCGATACAGCGTGAGCCACATGCTCGTCTTGGCCCACTTCAGGTCTGTGTGCAAGTGAACATTAGTGACGAAGAGAGTAAGTCGGGAGTAAATCCCTCTGAAGTGCTTACTTTGTGCGAACAAATTGCTCCCCTGCGTGGTCTTACCCTGCGTGGCTTAATGGCTATCCCAGCACCTTCTAAAAATCCAGATCAGCAGCGTAAATCCTTTGCAGCAGTTCGTGAGCTATTTGAGTCCATTCGGGTGCAAAAAGAAATGAGTGCGGGTTTTCATAATTTTGATACCCTCTCGATGGGCATGTCAGATGATTTAGAAGCGGCTATTGCGGAAGGCGCCACCATGGTTCGGGTGGGAAGTGCTATTTTTGGACAACGTCCACCAAGCGCTAAGATAGAGGCATGACTAGATCGAATTCGATGAATACTCTTTTTATTGGGGGCGGCAATATGGGTCGCGCCCTCATTGGCGGCCTTCTAAAAAAAGGGTTTGATCCGAAGTCTATTTCCACCGTTGAAACCGACCCTCAAATCGCAGCACATCTTGTGCATGACTTCTCCATTGATGTTTTATCGACCCTGGTAAATGCGCAAGAGCAATTAAATGCGGCACAGGTTGTCATCATTGCAGTAAAGCCACAAGACTTTAAGTCTATTGCTCTTGAGTTGTCTCACCTCATCAAAAATTGCCCAGGTGAGCGCCCTCTTGTTCTTAGTATTGCCGCAGGGATACCGACTGCAAGTATGGCGCACTGGTTGCACTATGGGTGCTGCGTTCGTGCAATGCCCAATACGCCTGCCTTGATTAATCAAGGTATGACAGGCCTATTTGCGCCTGCAACTGTGAGTGAAGTACAACGCAAGCATGCTGAAATCATTTGTTCATCCGTTGGTCAAACGGTGTGGATTGATGATGAGTCTTTGATGGATGCGGTTACTGCAGTTTCAGGAAGCGGGCCTGCGTATGTGTTTGCATTCTTAGAGGCCCT
>Ga0208853_1000312_pt1 | contig 14843 bp, 13 predicted proteins | sample LakMenEpi03Oct11_FD_150667 | JGI IMG/M metagenome (GOLD analysis project Ga0208853, IMG submission 150667) | Freshwater microbial communities from Lake Mendota, WI - 03OCT2011 deep hole epilimnion (SPAdes) | ecosystem: Environmental > Aquatic > Freshwater > Lake > Epilimnion/Euphotic zone ... | reverse complement strand
AGCGCCAGATCAGCAGGGAAGAAATGGAAGACCTCATCGGAGAAATACGGTATCGCATACCCGATATTTGTTTGCGTACCACGCTCATTGCAGGATTTCCCGGAGAAACCAGAGACGATGTTGAAGAATTGAAAGATTTTCTGGAAAGGATGCGATTCGACAGGGTGGGCATTTTTACCTACAGCCATGAAGAAGATACCTCTGCATTTGATCTTGCTGATGATATTACTGCGGGGGAGAAAGAAAGCCGTGCCAGTGAAATCATGGAAACCCAGCAGGAGATTAGTCTGGAAAAAAATAATGAAAAAATTGGACGAACCCTTAAAGTGATAGTTGATAAAAAAGAAGCTGGCAGGTACATGGGGCGAACCGAATATGATAGTGTAGAAGTGGATAATGAAGTGATCATCAACAGCAAATCAAAACTGTCGATTGGTGAGTTTGTACAAGTTAAGATTACCAAAGCATATGATTACGACCTTGAGGGCGAACTGGTTTAAAACCTGATGAGGAAAAGTGGTTAACTTCATTTTGATCATCATTAATATTATCAGCTTCAGGAAATATAAATTACCGATCAGAACCATCCATTTATGGCCGAATTTGAACCGAGTTACATGGAGTATGCTGCTACCGGTGCCTTCTCGGCATTGGTTCAGGATTATCTTTCTGATGAGCAAGCCCTTCATCCTTATTATCTACATCAACCCGATTTAAAAGGGATAGAACAAGCCATCATTTCAAGGAAATCTTTTCCAACCAACCGTACTTTGTTGGTAGCCGTTTTGAAAAAGCAATATGACGGACTTACCGTATCGGATGAGGTTACTGAAAATCTGAATGCTCTTTCAGGTGAAAACGTTTTTACGGTTTGTACGGCCCATCAGCCCAATTTATTCACCGGACCGCTTTATTTTATTTATAAAATCCTACATGCCATCAAGCTTGCACAGGTTTTGAATGAGCTTCATCCACAACATCATTATGTGCCGGTATATTTTATGGGCAGTGAGGATGCCGACTTAGATGAATTGGGGCAGGTGAATATAGCCGGAAAAAAATACCGATGGAAAACCGATCAAAAAGGGGCGGTAGGGCGTATGCTGGTAGATCAGGAATTGATTATTCTCATACAGGAATTAGAAGGCCAGTTTTCCGTTGAGCCTTTTGGCGCAGAAATGATTTTGCTGTTGAAAGCTGCTTACACCAAAGGGAAGCCCATCCAGCAGGCGATGCTCGAATTGGTGAATGCGTTGTTCGGCCGGTTTGGTTTATTGGTGCTGATTCCCGACCAGCCTGATTTTAAAAGGTCATTTCAACCTATTTTCAAGCGGGAATTATTTAGCAGTTTTTCCCAAAAATTGCTGAATACTACGATAAGTTCTTTTCCGGAACGCTATAAAGTACAAACTGAAGGAAGGGAAATCAACCTTTTTTATTTCAAAGATGATATACGGGAAAGGATTGAAAGAAACGAAACCGGATTTGTAATTTCAAACAGCAACTTACGGTTCAGCATAGCCGAAATGGAAGCGGAATTGGAAACCTATCCCGAAAGGTTTAGTCCGAATGTGATACTCCGTCCGGTTTTTCAGGAATTTATTCTTCCTAATATAGCTTTTATTGGCGGCGGCGGCGAACTGGCATACTGGCTGGAGCTCAGGAATATCTTTGAAGCTGCTGCAGTGCCTTACCCGGTTCTTTTGCTTAGGAATTCCTTTCTGATGATCAATAAGCGTGCAAACAGCTTGCAGCTAAAAACAGGTTTGAATGATCAGGATCTCTTCAGGCCTTTAAAGGTACTTGGTGATGAGATGGTTAAAAACGAGTCTACCTCCGTTCTCAAATTATCAAATGAGATCCATGCATTAGAGGAAGTTTACAAGATGGTGAGCCATCATGCCGAAAAGATTGATCCCACGTTGCAGGGTCATGCAATGGCTTTACAAACCAAAGCAATTGCCCAATTGCATGCGATGGAGAAAAAAATGTTCAAGGCTGAGAAAAAGAAACTTTCAGAGAAAATTGGTCAGTTGGAAACATTAAAAGCTATTTTATTCCCCGAACAGCAATTGCAGGAAAGATTCGAAAACTTCCTTCCTTATTATGCGCAATGGGGAAAAGGAATACTGGATGAAATCCAGCAGCAATCATTACCCTGGGAAATGAAATTCTGTTTACTCAAAGAAAAAGAAATAGGCTAGCAGGTAAGATTCAATTCAAAATCAATGATTGGCCTGAACCGTTATTTTATCTTTCAAAAGATTCGTCCATAACTTATATCCTGCTTCAGTAAGGTGAAGTCCATCATGTGTAAATGCTTGCAGCAGTAAATCATTCTCATCAGCAAAATGAGGATGGAGATCGAAAATTTCAAAGCCTGGTAAGGCAGTGATTTCCTTTAGCAGTTTATTGGTAGTTGCAATTTTTTCACGCATTTCTATTCCGGCTGTAGGCAAGATCGATTGCAGGGTTATGGCAGTTTCGGGAATGGCTTCCTGCATCATTTGTATCAGTGCTGAAATATTATCCCTCACATTAATCGGTCCCAGTAAGGGGTTGAACAGGTCGTTCACCCCGATCAGGATATAAACAGCCCTTGGTTGGTAATAGATGAGCTCTGCAACACGGAGTAGCAGGCCTTCGGTAACGTCACCCGAAATGCCCCTGTTTTTGATGAAGGGAAATCCGAACCTTTCGCCCCAATCAGCTCCCTGTTCGGTGATGCTGTCGCCAAACATCACGATATCGCCATAGTTCAGCGGATCAGCCATGAAGGTTTCAATCCTTGCTGCAAAATGGATTTTATTCTTATCTGCGTGATAGTTTGAGTTAACAGCCTTCCCTGGATAAATATTTTGCACAGGCATACGATTTTTATTCAGTCAATAAATTTTTTGAGTGAAGATAAAAATACTAATGCTTTTGGAACCTTATTTATCTAACAACTCCCACAAACGTGAAGTATTCGGGTTCATGATGAGTTCGATGCGCCTGTTTTTCTCTCTTCCTTCGGCAGTGGCATTATCAGCAACCGGATTGTATTTTCCTCTTCCCGCAGACCGAAGCCTGAGGGGATTGATATTGTAAGTATCATGTAATATCCTTATCACTGCATTGGCCCTTTCTGTGCTGAGGCTCCAGTTATCTGCTTTACCAGGTATGGTATTGGAATCTGTATTGCCTTCAACGGTTAAAGTAACTCCTGGATGCTCCCTGAGTACTTCGGCAACAATATTCAGCGATTCTCTGCCACGTACACCGATGGTGGAGCTGCCTGATTTGAAAAAGAAATCATCAGGGAAATTGATATGAACCATGCCATCGATGATTCTTACATCAGCACCAGCATCTTCAAATTTAGTAAGCGATTGATCTACTTTTTCAAGAATCTGTTTCATAGAAGTGCCCTGTGCAGCCAGTTCATCGTTCAGTTTTTTCAATTTGTTGGTAAGATTTTCTTTGATCTTACGGCAATCTTCTGCTTCTCTGCTGTATTGTACGTTTTCGGTTTTAAGCTGTTCAACTTGTTTGGTATAATCTGCTACCTGTGTGTTTAAACTGGTTACCTGTCCGTTTAAAGTATTGATTTGTGATTCAGCAGATTTCAATTTCTTACTGGCACCACAGGAAACCAATAGGGTTGCTCCGGCTAAAAGAAAAAAGACTTGTTTCATGTTTTGTATTTTGGGGTAAATGAATGATTCGGTGGTGGTAAGATAGAAATCACAGTTTTTTGCGTTGCGAATATAGGTTTTTGTAAACCTATTTGCTTGTAGAATAAATACTACATACAAAAGCATATAATGATGAATTACAGGAGTTAAACCTTATTTTTATTACTATCCGTACAAAATCTTTGAATGGCGGCGATGATATCTTCTTCAGATTTATTCAGGATGCTGGGCAGTTTGATTTTTGAGGTATATCGTTTACCGGTTTCCGGCTTGTAATAATCTATGAGGAGGATGAAGTTATCCTGAAGGCTCATCACTTTATCTTCCTGTTCATATTTGGCAGTAATGAAATGAGTCCAGTTGGTAACCAATGCACCATGATAGAACAAACCATGTTCATTGATTTCGATCACAATTTTATCTTTGAAAGCCCTGGCGATGAAAATGATGGCGGGGATGATGGTGAGATAAGCGATATTGAACTCCCACCCCTGGCTATTTTGATCATTACGGTAAAGGATAGCCGTTATGAACATGGCCAGAAATACCAGTCCGGCAACGAAACTTGCCCCTTTGGAATCTTTTACCAGAAAGCTGCCTGATGGCTTAGCAGAAGGGCTCATGTTAACAGATTGATAGTTGAATTAGAGGGGCAATTTAAGTTAATATGGCGGGAAAGGCTTATTTTGAATATTGGCAAAGGGCAAAGGGGTATGAATTTAAGGTAATGAGTTATATGATATTAGGTAATTGTTTATATTTATATAGCGTTCGGTAAAAAAAGCGATATGGAAACTACCCTTAACAACAATGGAATGAATAGCTGGTTAATTCTCTGCGGCATTCATATTGTTTTGAGTTATATAGGGGCAAGAAAGCTTATCAAACTTGACATTAATTCATTTTCAAAAGTTGCGTGTTTATTAGCCATATTTTTTATTCCATTTGTTGGTATAGGAACTTTTTCTTTACAAGACAAAATGATCAGGAAGCTTAATATCAATAATATTATCTAAAACATGGCTTATAAATCTTTAGAAAGATGTTATCTTAGAAATTGCGATTGGAATTTTTCGGTTCGTATTCATGAAGGGTAGATTTTTTATACCTGTAAATAATAATCTACCTTGATACTTTATTGGGCTTCTGATCAAAATTGATATCTTTATGTATTTAAATAACAATTTGTATAGAAAATGAAAAATTGGAAAAGTCTTTTTGTCAAATCTGCTCAAGAAGTTGAAGTTTCTAAAAATTTATCAAGTAATAATTCAGGTTCTTACAATTTTCCTATTAATAATACAAGTGATTTTAATTCAACTGCTATTGGAGTTGATGAAAAAGTGATGAATGAAGTTATTGCAGTATACGAAAAAGGTATTGATTCAATCAATATGCCTGGGTATGACTTTTATGAATTTTATAAGGCAATCAGTTCAATTAGTCAACCTGGTGAACAGGCTTATATAATGGCGTATCAGATGGCAAAAAGTATGGATAACACCCTTTCTGCCGGTAAGCTGATACAAGATGCCGATTTTTATATCAGCAAGATTAACGAAGTTCATCAGGAATATAATAACCAAGGGCAATCGCGCATAAACGCTATAGAGGCAAAAAAGAATGACGAGAAAAATAATTTGCTGCAAGATATTGAAAAAGGCTCACAGCAGCTAAGTAGCCTTAGAAACCAACTGCAGGCTTTGGAAATTGAAATAAGTCAAAAAAGAACGAAGCTGTCTTCAATAGAATCAGTCTATCAACCTCAGGAGGCTACCATACGCCAAAAATTACTTGCTAACGATGGCGCCAAGCACATCAGTATAATGAAATTAATGGCTGTTAAAGAAAATATCAAAAAAAATATAAAATAGTATACATCAATAAATAAATTCAAATGGCTATAAGCAGTGAAAATTCTAGAGTTTTGGAATTACCAATTCTGAAACACTTTGATAAAGGTGAAATTTCATTAAATCCGCAGAATTGGCGCAAAGGCGAAAGAGGGATTGCATTAGTAGTTGGTGTTGTTGTATTGGGTACAATTACTTGGGGGTTGTATAATTTTATTCTTCCAATAGTTTTTACTTGGATCGGTAAAACACTTGGTGCTATTGCAGTTGCTGTATTAGTTATTGCTTTCTTTATTTTTTTACCGGTTATTTTAAAGGGGTTGAAGAGAATAGCCCGGGCACTTCACAAGATGCTCATTCGTTATGATCCATTTGGTGAGTTAGAAGAACAAAAACAGAAAATGATTCAGAATAGGATGAAATTCAAGGAAGCAAAAGCAAAAATTAAGAGCATTAAAAGTAATATGGAAGGGGAAGCTCTGAAGGCAGAAAAAGAAGCAAAAGAATATCAGGAATCTGTTCTGAGTCTCCAATCAAAAGCTGAGAGTACTAAAAATAAGATGACTGCAATGGAAGTATCTTTGGGTGAGGTTGTGAGCAAGGAATCGGATGAATATGTAGAACTACAAACAGGGTTAATGCGAACTTTGAGTGAAGCTCAAAGAATTAGCCATATGTTGAATCAAAGTACTGGTCTTGTTAGAAAGTATGGAAGTAGGGCACATGTGATAGGAAAACTCGATCGTAAATTAAATATGGTTGATACTGCAATGGAAATTAAGATCGCCGATTTTGAGGTAAGTATCGACATGTTAAAAAAGGAATATGCATTTGCTCAAGCAGCTCGTGAAGCAACTGAGCAGGCTAAATCTGCTATGCTTTTTACAAAAAGCTGGGAATTGGAATATGCTCTGGATGTGGTTACTACAACCATTTCTATGGACCTTGCAACTACCAAAGAAAATCTCTTAGACATTGATTCGCTTACCAGTCAATACTCAATGGATAGCGATGAATTGTATAGCAAACTTGATAAACTTGCTGATAAAATAAAAACTGAAAACTATTCATTGCCTGAATCTAAAAATTATTCTAACCCAAATTATAAATTAACCAATCAGGATAAATCTGAAAGCAAGGGTTTTGGTGATATCTTTAACTAATTCCTACTTATCTGAAATCATTTAAACAACTTACAATGAACTGGAGTAAACTAACATTCTTTTCTAAAGCGCTAATAACAGTACTTCTTGCAGGGGCAATCGGAGCCGCAGTATATTATATTTCTCCAGGCCTTCGAACAGATGAGTCAAAAAAATTGGATAAAATAGATGTAGCAGATAAGGATGTAAATAATGTAACCACTTCTCAAGAACTTCCTTTGGCTTCAAATGAAATTTCTACTGAGGTAGGGTCTAAATCTTTAATACGCCTTGCAGGATATGCATGGAATGGTCAATCGGGAATTATTGTTGCGAATGGCGGCCCCAAAACCACCAAGGGTTCATTAATGGAAAAGAATGGCGTTAATGTTGAAATTATAAGGCAGGATTGGTTAACAGAATTGCGAAATCTGCAAATGAAATTTATTGATGAATTTGATAAAGGAAACATGAATTCTAAGGAAGGTGCAGCAGGAATCATCATCATGGGTGATGGAGTTCCATATTATTTGAGTAGCACACAACAGTCATTGGATGATAAATATGGAACAGGGAAATACCAGTTACAAGTTATTGGTGCTATTGGCTTAAGTTATGGCGAGGACAAGCTAATCGGTCCACCAAGTTGGAAAATGAATCCTCAATCAATGAAAGGAGCTCTTATTTCTGCTGTGATTGGAGACGGTGATTGGGTAACTGCTGTAAATTATGCATTCGCTAATAACATAAAAGTAAATCCAGATCCTTCTACTTATGACGCTGATGCTGTTAATTTCATAGCCTCTGCAAATGATGATTATATTGAAAGTGCCAAAGAGCTTATTAAATCGCAGAAAGAAGGTTGGACTATTCCATTAAAAGAAGTTAAAGCAGGAAAACAAACCGGCAAAACTGTGAATAAGAAAGTAGATGGTTGTGCAACCTGGACACCTGGAGACAAAATGGTTTTTGATGCATTATCTGGCTTTACAGATATTGTATCAACTAAAGAATTTAATAATCAAATGGCAACAACATTGATTGTACCTAAACAATGGGCCGATAAGAATAATGAATCTTTAGTGAATATTTTAAAAGCAACTTATATTGCAAGTAACCAAATAAAACAGTACGATTCTTGGCAACGTAAAGCTGGAGAAAATGTAGCTGCTACTTTTAATATGGAGACTGCGGATTATTGGTATAATATGTTCAAAGGGCAGAAAGGGGAGAAAAACGGAATTTCATACAACATGGGAGGAACAAGAGTATTTAATCTTGCAGATGCAAATCAATACTATGGAATCACAGATGGAGTCAATAGGTATAAAATTGTTTATGAGCAAGTTTCAAAATATCTTAAGGAATTGAATCCGGCAGGATTTAATCAGAATGTTAAACGAATTGTGCCCTATGAAGAAGCAGTTAACTTATCCTATTTAAAGCAAATTAGTAATATAGACGTAGGGAAAGCTGATGTTGCTGATTATTCTCAAAAGGCCACTCAAAAGATTGCAAGTGGTGAATGGCAAATTAATTTTGATGTAGGCAGGGCAACTCTAAAACCTGAAGGCAAGGATGTAATAGAACAGATATATAACATACTTATTCAGGCAGAAAATGCAAAACTTGAATTAGTAGGTCATACCGATAACACTGGTACCCAAGAAGGAAATTATTCTTTATCAAGAGCAAGAGCCGAAGCAGTAAAAAACTTTCTTATTTCAAAAGGTATCCCAGCTAATCGTTTTCAAAAGATAGAAGGGAAGGGTCAGGATATTCCTGTTGGAGACAACAATACTTTAGCAGGGAAAGCAATGAATAGACGGGTGGAAGTTAATTTGCTAAAATATTAAAGTTGTATCTGTTGAAAAATTTATTCAGACCCTTTGAAATAATTACTAAGAATCAAAGCATTCTGATAACTGTTTCTTGGATCCTGCTTTCTGTTCTTACCTGGGTCATTACAACAAGTGGAACAAAACATCTTTTTCCAAATCCATCACAAGTCTGGGATGGATTTGTATCATTATATAAAGAAGGATTAGTTGTACATATTGCTAGTTCCTTAGGACTTTGTTTCAAGGCTATTTTGATTTCACTTTTCGTCTCTTTAATCATAGCTTATCTTTCTCCATTACCTGCTCTCAAGCCATTGGCAGTTGCTTTGAGTAAAATACGTTATTTACCCTTAACCGGAATTACATTTTATCTTACCATATTAGTAAGCAATGCAAGAACTATGCAAGTTTGGGTGCTAGTGATTTTTATGAGCCTTTATTTTATTACTTCTTTACTCGCTGTTATTAAAGATATTCCGGAAGAAGAGATAAGTCATGCCAGATCTTTAAAATGTAGCCGGTGGGAAATATTGTGGGAGGTAGTTATAAAAGGCCGCTTGGATTATGTTATTGATGTGTTACGGCAAAACCTGGCAATAATTTGGATGATGTTAGTAACGGTAGAATCTATTTTAATTGCCGCTGGAGGTTTGGGTGTACTCATTAAGAATAGTGACAAATATGCAAACCACGGGCGAATTGTTGCCCTGCAAATCATCATCTTACTTATTGGGCTTTTGTTGGATTGGATTTTGAATACTACCCGTAAATCTCTTTTTCGTTATTCAACTTATTAAGAAATGGCAATCAATTATCAAGAAAAAGAAACAATACTTCATGTCAAAGATCTTAGTATAGCTTATAACGGGAGGGTTATCATAGAAAATATCAACCTTGAAGAAAAAAATATTGTTTTGGATAATGGAAAGGTACAAGGTCAAACAATTGCCTTTTTAGGCAGGTCCGGCAGAGGTAAATCTACTTTCTTTAGAGCATTAACAGGTTTAGAGAAACCCACTACTGGAGTTGTTTTGATACCGGATTATAGCAAAGAAATCTCAAACGGTTTACAACCTGCAAAAAAAGTACAAGAAGGTGATGTGGGTTTTGTAAACCAAAAATATTCTCTTTTTAGGCATAAAACAGTTTATCAGGCCTTGATGTATGCATTACGTAATTCAACTTTATCCAATATTGAAAAGGATGAGAAAATTATGCATTACCTAACTTCTTGGGGACTTGAGAAATCAAAAGATCAATATCCAAATGAACTTTCGGGCGGACAAAGACAACGCACAGCCATTCTAGAACAATTACTCAATTCCGGGTTTTACATGGTTTTGGATGAACCATTTTCTGGTCTTGATGTTGGAAATGTAATGAGTGTAAAGGCTGCATTTAATTTGGTTAGTGAAAGTCACGAATTAAATACAATAATTTTTAGCACCCACGATATCGAACTTGCTGTAGAACTTGCTGACTCTATTTATATTTTGGGATTTCCTATGATAAATAACGAATTAACTAACTCTGGCACCATCTTAAGAAATTACGATCTTAAGAAAATGGGAATTGCATGGCATAACGAACTAACAATAGATCATTTAGAGTTAATTAAAGAAATAAAATCACTAATGTTAGCTTCATGATTTAGTATTAATAAGTTATGGTACATTTACTGAATTGGATTGTTTCTTTTCCAAAAAATAAATTTTCCTCAAGTCGCTTTATTACTTCCTATATGCTGTATGATGTATCCTGCAAAAAGGTTTAGTTTCGTATCCCTAACACCTAAACCCTAATCTCCAATCCCCAATTCCTAATTACTGATCAACTAATCCCCAATCCCCAATTACTGATCAACTAATCCCCAATCCCCAATTACTGATCAAATAATCACCTAATCCCCATTCCTTGTTCATCATTCAACATTCTAATCCCCAATCCCCAATCCCCAATTCCTAATCCCTAATCACCTAATCCCCAATCCCCAATTACTGATCAACTAATCCCCAATCCCCAATCCCCAATTACTGATCAACTAATCAACTAGTCCCCTAATCCCCAATACTCAACCCCCTTTCTTCGCCAATTTCCCAATCGTCAACCCCTGTATAAGAATACTAAAAAGCACACACATATACGTTACAATGGTGAGCATGTTCTTGCTTTCACTTTCAGGTAGGGATAATACCAGTGCGATGGAAAGCCCGCCTCTTAGTCCGCCCCAAACCATCAATTTAGATTCTTGTTTGGTAAGTTCCATTAATTTCGGCGCCATCAGGTTCGGTAAGTAAACCACAAAAATGCGCGACAACAATACGATTACAATTCCCGCCAGGCCCAGCAGGAAGAAAATCGGCTGGAAATCGATCACCACAATTACCAGTGCGATGATGATAAAAAGGATAGCATTCAAGATCACATCCATAAGTTCCCAGAATTTATTTACGTATTCTTTGGTGACACTGCTCATCGATTTTTCCTTCTTGAAATTCCCAATAAGTAGCCCCATCACCACCATCGCAAGGGCGCCTGATAAATGCAGGTATAGGCTTAAGCTATAGCCGCCCATTACAAAAGCAAGCATGAGCAATACTTCGGTTTCGTACTGGTCGATCGATTTCAATAGCCGGTGCAGTATGAAACCTAAGGCCAGCCCGAATGCAATTCCGCCAATCGCTTCCTGCAAGAATAATAAGCCAAACTCGCCCAGGTGTAGGGAAGTGCTTCCGCTATTAAGGGTATGGAGCAAAGAAATAAAAACAACCACGCCAATACCATCATTGAATAAGGATTCACCTACAATGATCGATTCAATTTTTTTGGAAACATTGGCCTTGGTAAGAATGCCGATCACTGCAATCGGGTCGGTAGGAGAAATCAATGCGCCGAATAACAAACAATAAATAAACGGAGTGCCGAGATGAAGCAACTCACAGATGCCATAAAATAATGCTGCAATGAAAAGGGTAGAAATCAATACGCCTAAAATAGATAACAATGCAATTTGTTTCAGGTATTTTTTGATCTCATCCCATTTGGTATGCAATGAACCAGCAAACAACAAGAAGCCCAGCAAGATTTCGAGGATGAATTTGCTAATGTTGAAACTTTTTATAAAGGCTTTCAATTCAACGATATGTGGTGTTTGAAGCAAATTGCTTTTTATCAACAAAAGCGAAACGCAGAATGAAAGGAAGAACAACCCGATTACAAACGACATCTTGAGGAATTTGTAATTGATATAGGCAAAGATTGCAGAAGTACAGATGAGTAAAGTAAAGAGGAAGTATAAATGCACGTTAGTTGTTTTAGTTTTTTGGTGAAATCCTTTCAGCAACCCAAACGGATTTATCATCTGGATACGTATAAACCATACGGTTATCAACGAAATCAACAATCAGGTATTTAATCAGGTCTCTAAATGGGCTTTTTACTTCAAATTTCAACACCCGATCTTTTATCTCCCAAAAACCTTCTTGTCGCTCTCCGGTATCAAAAACAACGATAAAACTTTTATTCCCGAAAAACGATAGGGTGGAATTCTGGTCTTTCCAATGACCAATGATCCCCTTTATTAAACTATCATCTTTCGGCAAATCAGGGTTCCAGGGAATTCTAACCGTATCGGGATAGCTTCCCGGTTCCTGAGCACCCACAAACGGAATGGAAAATGATGAAAATAAGATAAATATGATTAGAAGCTTTTTCATGAAGATCGGAAATTAGGTTTAATCTTTTTAATTACAAAATTGATAAATATTGCTTGATATATGCTTTTCATCATATCGCTTATGTAGTTTGCTGTATAGAATGGGTTACATTTTTTAAACCCCTTTTTGGCATCTTAAAGTAAAGCAGAATCAATTCAGCAATGGAAATTGCCCTAACTTTAGTGCTGAAACAAATTAATCAATAAAGTATATGGATACACAGGAAATGCAAGGCAAAACAGCCTACAATATGAACGGTGAAGCCAAATGCCCGTTCAGTGGCGGCGCACTTCAAAAAGGTGCGGGAAGCGGCCCAAGAAATACGGATTGGTGGCCCAATCAGTTAAAATTAAACATCCTTCGGCAACATGCTGATTTATCCAATCCCATGGATAAGTCGTTCGATTATGCAGCAGCATTCAAGTCGTTGGATTATGATGCATTAAAGAAAGACCTTTTCAACCTGATGACAACTTCACAGGATTGGTGGCCGGCAGATTATGGACATTATGGCCCGTTTTTTATCCGCATGGCCTGGCATAGTGCAGGAACCTATCGCATCGCCGATGGCCGTGGTGGTGCAGGTTCGGGAACCCAGCGTTTTGCACCGCTCAACAGTTGGCCGGATAATGCCAACCTCGACAAAGCACGATTATTGCTTTGGCCGATAAAACAAAAATATGGCAACAAGATTTCCTGGGCCGATCTGATGATTCTTGCCGGTAATTGTGCGCTTGAATCGATGGGCTTCAAAACCTTTGGTTTCGGTGGTGGAAGGGCAGATGTTTGGGAACCGGAAGAAGATATTTACTGGGGTGCAGAAAAAGAATGGCTGGGCGACAAGCGCTACACAGGCGATCGCAATCTCGAAAACCCGCTAGCCGCTGTTCAGATGGGGCTTATTTATGTAAATCCTGAAGGGCCTAACGGTAACCCAGATCCGCTTTTGGCTGCTCGTGATATCCGTGAAACTTTCGGACGCATGGCCATGAATGATGAAGAAACTGTGGCATTGATCGCAGGTGGTCATACCCTTGGGAAAACCCATGGCGCTGCTAACCCTGCAACTTATGTTGGTAAAGAACCGGCTGCTGCAAGCATCGAAGAGCAGGGCCTGGGCTGGAAAAACACTTTCGGTACCGGAAGTGGAGCTGATACCATTACCAGCGGACTAGAAGGGGCATGGACGACCACACCAACTCAATGGAGCAATAATTATTTTGAAAACCTGTTTGGATTTGAATGGGAACTCACTAAAAGTCCGGCAGGTGCCCACCAATGGAAACCTAAAGATGGTGGTGGTGAAGGCACTGTTCCTGATGCACATGATCCGTCGAAAAAGCATGCGCCTTTCATGCTTACAACTGATCTTTCATTAAGAGTTGATCCGATTTACGAAAAAATATCCAGAAGATTTTTTGAACATCCGGATGAGTTTGCTGATGCTTTTGCAAGAGCCTGGTTCAAACTTACTCATCGTGATATGGGCCCAAGGCAGCGTTATCTTGGTCCTGAAGTGCCCGCTGAAGTGCTGATCTGGCAAGATCCTACACCGGCTGTTACCCATCAAGTGATTGAAGATAATGATATCAAGTTATTAAAAGAGAAGTTACTTACATCAGGACTTTCTATTTCATCGTTAATTTCTACAGCCTGGGCTTCCGCATCAACATTTCGCGGCTCGGATAAAAGAGGCGGTTCGAATGGTGCAAGGCTTCGCCTCTCTCCACAAAAAAATTGGGAAGTAAATAATCCGGCTCAATTGAGTAAGGTGCTCGAAACGCTGGAGCGGATTCAAACTGAGTTCAACCAATCGCAGAAAGATGGAAAGCAGCTTTCTTTAGCAGATTTGATTGTATTAGGTGGCTGTGCCGCAATTGAACAGGCAGCAAAAAATGCTGGCCATCATATCAGGGTTCCCTTCACTCCAGGCAGAACAGATGCTGTTCAGGAACAAACAGATGTGGAATCCTTTGCGGTACTTGAACCGAAAGCTGATGGGTTCCGCAATTATATCAGGAACAACGACACTGTTTCTGCTGAGGAGATGCTGGTAGATAAAGCACAATTGCTCACCCTTACAGCTCCTGAATTGACAGTACTCGTGGGCGGGATGCGGGTGCTGAATGCCAATTACAATCATTCCAAATATGGCGTTTTCACTAAAACACCTGAAACCCTTACCAACGATTTCTTTTTGAATTTACTGGATATGAATATCAAATGGAGTGCAGGTTCTGCCAGCCAGGATGTTTTTGAAGGAAGAGACCGCAAAACAGGAGAACTGCGCTGGACGGGTACCAGGGCCGATCTTATCTTCGGTTCTAACTCCGAACTTCGGGCGCTTGCAGAAGTATATGCCTGTGAAGATGCCAAAGAGAAATTTGTAAATGATTTTGTAGCAGCCTGGGTGAAAGTGATGAATCTCGGTCGTTATGATTTGAAATGATCTTTAGATATTCTATTAAAATAGTAAGCCGGATGATGATCGTCCGGCTTTTTAATAGGAAGAAGGGTTATACCAATGTGATTTATATAATATGCCAATATTTTATAAATCTTACAGTGGTAAATGCCGATGGTATCAAACAAATAGTACAATGAGGCGATAGCC
>Ga0208853_1000308_pt1 | contig 14900 bp, 6 predicted proteins | sample LakMenEpi03Oct11_FD_150667 | JGI IMG/M metagenome (GOLD analysis project Ga0208853, IMG submission 150667) | Freshwater microbial communities from Lake Mendota, WI - 03OCT2011 deep hole epilimnion (SPAdes) | ecosystem: Environmental > Aquatic > Freshwater > Lake > Epilimnion/Euphotic zone ... | reverse complement strand
AACCCATAAAAAAAACCACCATTGGAACTTAAAAAAATTCCAATCAATGGCTGTATTAATCATAAGGTCAATACACTATCGTATCACTTTCTTGGTAACCACTACCCCATCCACCGTAGTAATTTGAATTAGTAACACACCATTGGCAAGACCACCATCAATAGTAGTTTGCATAGCGTTAATGCTTTTTTGTTCTAAAAGTAAACGCCCTCTACTATCAAATAGTTTGATATCATCCATAAGAGTTGCTCCAGTTTTGATTACAAAGTCATTACCCTCATTTTTATAAATGATGACGGAACTTTCATTAAACGAAGGATTATCGACACCCAAAGTTTCGGTGGTATAACGCAGTTCAAAACGAGTATCAAATGTACCAATGCTGGTCGTGAAAACATAAGGACTAGCTTTCAAATCGTGGATAACATTCAATTCTTTATCTTCTAAGAAGATGTTTTGAGTAGTAAATAATCCATCAAAATCTGATAAAGAAATAGTATAACTACTTGCAATTGTCGATTTATACCCCACGGGAATATGCTCAGAAACATCAAACGGTAGCGGTCTTCCTTGAATCGTCAATTTTTTATCATCTTGCAGCACATACATCGTAATGTCTCTAGCAGTATCAAGCATTTCACCGTCAAAACCTCTATCTATACCATTGGTTGCATTTTCTACATATGCTACTAAAAATTGCTTGAAAGCACCGGTATCATTGTATACATCAATCCAAAAACGATGGCGCTCTAACTCAGTTATCGGTTCAACGGAAGTGATTTCATTTGTAGTTCTAAAAAACTGGGTATTATTGCTTGCAAGTCGCATACTGTTAGTAAACTGTACATTGCCATTAGACAACCCTTTGATGAAAAACGATTGTCCCGCAGCAATCCTTCCATTGGGTACAGCATTATTAGGATTAGGGTTTAATGCCACTGTTCCGGTACCTACTCCGCCAGAAAAGTTGTATAACGCATAATCGTTGGACGAATATTGATTGCCGGTTATAGGGGTATTGTGTGTCCAAAAATAAATAGTAGCATCTACCACTGGAACGTTGGCTGCATTGGATAAAAACAAATCAGCACTCAAAGCACTTGGATACGGATTTCCAATAAGATTAAATTGACCTGCACCACCAGTAATACTCGTAGTAATAGTTCCTGTATTGGGTACTCCTATGAAGGAACCCGAAAATAAATTGGCAGTAATAGTGTTAAAAGGTAATATGTCTGGTGTTCGAATAATATACCCTTTTCCTCTTTGCATTACTGAACTTGGAGGCGTAAAAGACCAATTCAAAGTAGCTGAATTAAATTCGTAAAACAAATTTGAATTAGGAGAAAATGCACCTATTGTCTGAGGAAATACGGGTGCAGACCAATAGGTATAATCAAATTTTTTAATGGGTGTGGTTGTTCTTTGGTATACAATGTTTCCTGAGTTTGAAAACTGGGTATTGGTATTATCAAGTGTATTCCGTTGCACTAAACTAGCGGAATTTGAAAAAGTTAAGGTACCACCTAAAACTCGAACATCATTATCTACTATCAAATTATGACCAGGATTAAAAACAACATTACCTGAGAAAACCTCAACAGAACACGCTTGCATAGTTCCAGCAGAGGTAAAATTGCCTGTAAAAATGGCTTTCACTGCCAGTGTAGGAAAACCATTGGTCCATGTGCTGCCATCCCAAACGGTAAATGGTCTGTTAATTAAAACCGAATTGGTAGGAACAGTAGGGCATGTTCCATTTTGAAGGACAGCTCTAAAAAATCGGTTACCGCCAAACGAACCCATCGCTGCGCCTGTGAGTGTGTTTGTGTTGTTGGCTATTGGAGTAACACCACTGGTAAAAGCGGCATCGTTGGCATACTGCCAATTAACAATCGAATTGGTATAACCTGTTAGTACCACATCAAGCGGTTGCCAGTTGGCACAAACCGTTTGATTACCTGAAATGACTCCAAGTGTTGGTTCTTCGATTACGGTTATAGTTGAAGAACTATTTGTAAAACAGCCATTAGAACCGAGTGCAGTACCAATGTAAGTGGCAGTTGCTAAAGGTTTTGCATAAACAGAAGCTGCAGGAGTACCAGGAATATACGGTGTTGTTGCTGCTAAATCAAAAAACAAATCTGTAGCTGGTGTCCAAGCTACTTCTATTGCCAAATTACCCGAAATAGTTACGTTGTCTATTGCCCAACCAAAACCCCAGGTAGCATCGAAATAGAAACGAATTCTTACGGCTGGGTTACCGATTAGAGTGTTTAAGTTCACAGTCGAATTTGCAAAATTTGATGCTGACCCCCGCGAAGAAGTAAAAGAAGCCATTGTTGTCCAAGAAGCACCACCATCAATACTAGCTTCTACTCTTGCTCTATTTCCTCCTGAATATCGTAAGAAATGCCAAAAATTAATAGAAGCGCTTGTAAATCCTGTAAAATTTAAGACTGGTGTTTCAAGGAAAGTCATTGTTCTATTACTAGCTGGTCCCCCTTGCGCATCTGAATTGGTCATGTAAAACTGAGACGCATCGTTACTGCTTACTGCAATATTCCAATAAACGCTGCTGTAGTTGTAAACACTATTGCGCAACGTCCAAATTGATTCATCAATTAAACCACCTGTTGAAGTATTATAATTCAACCATCCATTGGTAGGAGCATTGAAATTTTCTTGAAAAATAATAGCCGGCGTTCCCGATGAAAGTGCGGCGTTTAGTATTTGAACTTGACCTTCACATCGCGTCACATTGGCTGGTACTATACTAATGGCTGGCGGTTCAGGATTTACAGTAACTAGTAAATTCAAAACTCTCATACACATACTTCCAGAAGTTTGAGCTGCAGTCAATGTGTAGTTAGTAGTGGTAGTTGGATTAAATGTATATCCACTAAATTCGTCACCAGAAATGAATGTTGCTGGAGTCCAAGTTAACGTGTCATAGCTCCCAAAACCAGTTAGAGATATAACCGAAGTGGTATCACCAGAACAAATTGTAGTTGTAGTTTCGCTTAAGGAAATTGCTGGTGCGGGTGTAATTGATGCTACCACAGGTGTTAAAAGGGAACGACAGATGTTAGAAAACTTCCAATTGTAGGCATACATGTAAAAAGTATTGTCAAAACTATTCCCATTTAAAGAAGCCACAGCAGAAGAGTATGGATAAGAAGCATTGTCTGCATTTATAATAAAACCAGACGCTGGAACGACATCAAAACTTAAAACATAACTGCCAGGAATTAAATTGACCCCAAGTGGTATAGTTTGAGGTGTAGCACCACCGCTCACAGTAGTAGTAAATGAATAGGAACCAATAATCGTACTGATGGCATTTTTAACCGTTATTGCTCCCGTTTGTCCAGCCGCAAGTGGAAAAACATCGATAGATAATAAATCTGTAAGCGTTGTAACATTAAAATTGAAAAACAAAAGTTCGTTTTCTGAGGCCAAAGCACCACCTTGAGCTATTGGTGAACTTGGTCCCATCGTAATAAGACCACCGGATGATTTGGATTGAGCATAATAGGTTGTAGTAGAAGCCAAGTTGGGGGTTGTAAAAGAATTTCCAGTAGCAATAAGATTTGTGCCTGCTGCATCAGAATACCATTCAATACTACCTCCTGGATTTGGCGTAGCTTGAAGCACAGTAGAACCCCCACCACAAAGACTTCCTGAAATTACTGGAATCGTTGTTGGCAAAGCACAATTGGTACTGAAACTCTCTGTCAAACTCCATATACTTTGATCAGTAGGGGAACAATTACCTCTTACCCATACATAATAGAGGGTAGCAGAATTCAATCCCGACAGTGAAGCAGTAGTTACTCCAGGACCAACAGCCCCTGTTGGAGTTTGAGTGGGATTGGGTATTACAGATGAAGTACTTACATAATACTGGTAACCGTTTGTAGCAGGTGGAACTGATTCTACCCAAGTAATTGTTGCTGTATTCGCTCCAACAGAAGTAATAGTTATATCGGTTGGTTCAAAACATGTTGGAGAAACAATTACACTAATATCATCAACTATTATTTTACTTTGACCTGAAAAACTATACGCCTCAAAACCAACATAATACACATCTGTAATAAAAGCGGTAAAGTCTACTGTAGCCGTTTGATAGACCGTGTTAATAATACCTGGTAAATTTAAAATAGTTAAGTCCATTGTAGTAACTGAAGGTCCAGAACCTAAACGAATTCTTAAATTCTCAGAAAATAAACCTGCACTTTCTGTATTGTACTTAAAACGTAAACGGTAAGTTACTCCAGCAGTAAGTTGCAATCCTGGGGTAAAAAACCAGTCGTCTGAGTCGGTAGCAGTATTGGTATTTAAATGAATTGAATTTGGTGCTGAGGAGGACAAAGTATTCTTGACTTGCCAAAAAGAAGCATCGCCATTATCATTTGTAATCGTAGAACATTGTGGAACGGCATTTACGGCTGTGGTATCAAAGTTTTGAAAATAAGGAATAGAAAATGAGCCACAAAGCGTAGTTACTGACAAGGTTGCACTGTAAAAAAAACAACCACTTCCAACAGCTCTAACCCTTATAAAATAGTTTGTAACAGCGTTTAAACCAGAAACATTAATACTAGTTAACCCTCCAGTAGCAATATTATTATAGGATGGTAAAATGGCAGTAAAAGTATTGGTGGTAGAAACATCAACTCGATAATCAGTAGCACCAGCAACAGCATTCCAGTTTACAGTAAATGAATTCCCTGCAAGAGCGGACGTGTTTAACCCAGTTGGAGCTGCAACACAAGTCGTATTGGAGGCAGTTAATATCCCTGTTAACCTATAAAATGGTCCACCTAGGCATCCTGTATTGTATGGAATTACCCAATAAAAATAAGTCGTATTTGGAGCTAAACCTGTTTGAATGAAAGTAGTAGCTGCCGTATTACTCACAACGGTATATGTCCCAGCTATCACATTTCCATTGTTCCAATAGGTTCTATTTGGAATTTGTATGGCTGTAGGTGGCGTATTTACTGTACTTCGTAAAATTAAATAGTTTGTTGGTGCTGGAAAAGCAGCTGTAAAAGAGTTCCCTACAAAACTTGTAGCAGTAACATTGGTACCACCGATTAGCAATCCAGAAGGGCTTGCTGCAGGTGTAGTACAAGCTAAAGGTGGTGTAAAAGTGTACAGTAAACCATTATTAGGAAACTCAGTTACACTAGTTCTTGCAGTACTAGAGTTCGAATTACCCTCAATAGTTCTGGAAGCCCAAGAGAAATTGACATTTGGTCCAGTTTGCAATCTATTTTTAACATCGGCTTGTAAAAAGTCATTGGTAACACCTCTAAGTCCTACCTGAACATTAATGGCTGAAGCGCCAGTTGGAGTACATGAACCATAAGAAAATTGTACCGTATTAGTCGTTTCGTTCAACCGTATCTGAAAATTAAAATTACCAGTAGTTGATTTTCTGACCGCATTTGACCATTGTACAACAAAAGTTCGATTCGGAGCAAAACCTATAGTGTTGTAAACAATAGTTGAAGTACCAATTAAATCAACACCCAAAGCACTAATAGAACCGCCACCAGTGTAGGGTGTAGCAGTACTCAAAGGGAAATAATTAGCAGATGTAGGTTGAGAGGCGAAGGTCAAAAAACCATTTGGACTTATAAAACATTGATTGTGAGAAACACCATCATAGACAAAATTGAAACCTATAGGAGCTTGTACAGCAGAGCCGGCAACATGATCATCCCAGGGTGCAGTATAGGCCACTGTAGATGTTGATAATGGAACATAACTAGAAATGGCTTCCGAAAATCCATAAGTGTTAACTTGTGCTACTCCTATTTGACTACAAAACGCAAGAATAAAAATGAAAAAATTCCAATTTTTCTTAAAACACATACTCCTAATTTTTTACTAAAATGCAAAACAATAGATATGAATTCATTTAATGTGATAATTTACTTATCCTTTGAAAATAAATAATTTAAATGATAAAAATACTATTAATTCAACTCGTAAAAATACATTTTTTAAAAAAATACAATTCACATTTAATAGATATTTTTAAAAAATCGTCAAAACCTATAAAAAAATCGACAACTAAAATATATTTATCTTACATTTCTTATTATAATTTTTAAATTAAAATGTGCAAAGTGCAAAATAGCAAGTTCACAGAAAATTAGGTATAACGGCTAGCTGTAAAAAAACAAAAATGTACCGCTAAATCATCCTCAACCATTAAGAAATTGAACACAAAATCATATGAATAGTAAACAAATCATATAGACTTTTATTACCAATAGTAAAATAGTATTGGCTAGTATTGCTCATTATAGATACCGCATGGCTATAAGTTTGCAAAGGAACTTGCTGTAATATTATGCTTTAGAGTGGTTTGGTGTGAGGTTAAAATACCAATCCATTGTATCAGCGCATGAAAATCCGTTTCATCAGCGTTCAAAACTAAAAAAACCACATAGCGTTTTCGTCACACCAATTTTTAATTAACAAAACGCCAATTTTATTATTTAAAATAATATCGAGAAGCCAAATTAAAAAAAGGCAAGACGCGTCTCTTCGCGTGATTTTTAAAAACCAAAACGCTAGTTTTATTTTTTAAAAATAATATCGAGAAGCCAAAAGAAAAAACCGTTCCAGCAGTATTGCAAATAACTTCGCATTTTTATGGATAAATCCGTGAAAATTTCTTCAATTATTCAAATCTGTGTTCCAAAAAGATAAAAAAACAGAAAATATTCTTAAAAAGAAAAATTCTTAACCTCTCTCTGAGCTTTTCGAAGGAATTTATTACTCTGAGGTTAAAATACCTATCCATTGTATCAGTGCTTGAAAATCCGTTTCATTCCTGAAAACTGCGACTGTAAACTAAAAACTGACCACTGAGTACTAACTATACTGCTTCTCATAATAGGTGGCATACTCTCCTGAAGTAACATGCAGCAACCATTCCTCATTAGCCAAAAACCAATCAATAGTGAGCTCTAATCCTTCTTCAAAAGTAACCGAAGGTTTCCATCCTAATTCCCTTTTGATTTTTGAAGCATCAATAGCATAGCGCAAATCGTGTCCTGGTCGGTCTTTCACATACGTAATCAATTGCTCCGACTCACCAGCTACTCTGCCTAGTTTGCTATCCATTTGACGACAAAGTAGTTTTACTAAGTCAATATTCTGCCATTCGTTAAAACCACCAATATTGTAAGTTTCATGATTTTTCCCTTTGTGGAAAACCAAATCAATAGCGATAGCATGGTCAAGAACATACAACCAATCACGTGTATATTTCCCATCACCATAAACAGGCAAGGGTTTTTTGGCAATAATATTATGAATAAAAAGAGGAATCAATTTCTCCGGAAAATGATTGGGGCCATAATTATTAGAACAATTTGTAAGTACATAAGGCAAGCCATATGTCTCACCATAAGCTCTCACAAAGTGATCGGAACTTGCTTTTGACGCCGAGTAGGGAGAATTAGGATCATAAGGTGTCGTTTCAGTAAACAAACCGGTGGCGCCCAAACTTCCATATACCTCATCCGTGGAAACATGGTAAAAGCGTTTGCCTTCAAAGTTGTCTTTCCAGCTGGTTTTAGTGGCATTTAACAAGTTCATCGTCCCAATTACATTCGTTTTAACAAAAGACAACGGATCGGTGATAGAACGGTCTACATGCGACTCGGCAGCCAAATGTATCACGCCATCAAATTGATGTTTTTGAAATAAAACATTGATAAAATTCGCGTCAACAATATCTCCTTTGATAAAAGTATAATTAGACGCTTTTTCAATATCCGCAATATTTTCCAAATTCCCTGCATAGGTGAGCGCATCCAAATTAAAAATTTGATACTCAGGATACTTGTTTACGAATCGTCTCACTACATGCGAACCAATAAAACCTGCACCACCCGTTATTAAAATCTTTTTCATTTTATATAAATCTAATCTATTTGGTGAAATTATTTTTTTAAACGCAATTAAATATAGTGTGTCACACTGAGCTTGTCGAAGTGAATTTAAAAAGGTCTTCGAAAAGCTCAGACTGACATTTTGTAACTGAATTGGATAGCCATAACGCTACAACCTCCCATCCGCCTTTTCATTCAAAACGCCTTTAACATCAAACAAAACGCCTTTTTCCTTTTTCAATTTTGATAAATCAATAGTAGTAAATGCAGTATGAGCCACACCCAATACAATAGCATCAAAAGTCTCACTAGGCAGTTCATTGGTCGTTTCCAATTGGTATTCATGCTCCACTTCAGAAGGTTTGGCCCATGGATCAAATATGGAAACTTTTATCCCATAATCTTCTAGAGCATGAACCACATCCACAATTTTGGTATTTCTCACATCAGGACAATTCTCTTTAAAAGTGATCCCCAACATCAATAAATTTGCCCCATTAATAACGACACCTTTTTTAATCATTAGTTTCACTACTTGTGATGCAACATACTCACCCATACTATCATTCAAGCGTCTTCCGGCCAAAATAATCTCAGGATGGTACCCTTTTTCCTGTGCTTTTTGAGCCAAATAATAAGGATCGACCCCAATACAGTGTCCACCAACCAAACCGGGTTTAAATGGTAAAAAATTCCATTTAGTACCCGCGGCTTCCAATACAGCATGCGTATCTATTTCTAATAAATTAAAAATCTTTGCCAACTCATTGACGAAAGCAATATTTATATCACGTTGAGAGTTTTCAATAACCTTGGCAGCTTCAGCAACCTTAATTGATGGAGCCAAATGAGTTCCAGCTGTAATCACCGATTGATATAAGGTATTAACTTTCTGACCAATTTCAGGGGTAGAACCCGATGTGACTTTCAGTATTTTTTCAACCGTATGTTCTTTATCACCCGGATTAATTCGCTCTGGTGAATACCCTGCAAAAAAATCAACATTGAATTTTAATCCACTCACGCGTTCCAAAACCGGAATACATTCTTCCTCAGTCACACCAGGATACACTGTCGATTCATAAATAACAATATCTCCTTTTTTCAGCACCTTTCCTACTGTTTCGCTCGATTTGTAAAGCGGATTTAAATCAGGACGGTTATTTTTATCAACAGGCGTTGGAACAGTAACAATATAGTAGTTACAATCCGAGATATCCGCTATATTGCAACTGCAATAAAGCCCATTGGAAGAACCCGTAGAAGTCAAAAGCACGCTTTTCAATGTAGCTTCATCAATCTCCAAAGTAGAGTCCAACCCTGAATTCAGTTCACTAATCCTATTTTGATTGATATCAAAACCGACAACTGGGTATTTGGTAGCAAACAATCGTGCCAATGGTAAACCAACATATCCCAATCCAATAATGGCTATTTTTATATTCATAATACTGTATTTGTGGTATTTTTAAACTCTTAAACTATTTTAAACATTTAAACAATTTCAAACTTCCAACCCATGAAATCTGAGCACTAAAAGCTTAATACTGAATACTCTCTAACTAACTCCCAATCGACTGATAAACAAACCCTATTGATTTCAACTTTTCTCCATCCAATAAATTCCTACCATCAAAAACAAAAGCGGGCTTTAACATACTCTCATAAATCTTCTCCCAATCATATGTTTTAAACTCATCCCATTCTGTAAGTACCGCAATAGCGTGAGCATTTGCACAAGCATCATAAGGATTACTATAACTTTTAATATGCTTTTCGTTATCGGTTGCTTCCCTTGTTGCTAAATAATCCAAATCTGATAATACTTGTTTTTGCGATACTTTTGGATCAAATAAGGCAATATTGGCCTGCTCATTAATCAAATCATCTGCCACATAAATCGCCGCTGATTCTCTGGTATCATTAGTATCCTTCTTAAAAGCCCAACCTAAAAAAGTAATTTTTTTACCCGAAACGGTGTTGTATAGCGTTTGCACAATATTTTTAGAAAAACGTCTTTTTTGATGGTCATTCATAATAATCACTTGTTCCCAATAATCCGCCACTTCATTCAATCCAAATGCTTTTGAAATATAAACCAAATTCAAAATATCTTTCTGGAAACAAGAACCACCAAACCCAACAGAGGCCTTTAAAAACTTAGACCCAATTCGGCTATCCATTCCTATTGCTTTCGCTACTTCATTCACATTAGCTTCGGTTTTTTCACACAATTCTGAAATAGCATTGATTGAAGAAACGCGTTGCGCCAAAAAGGCGTTCGCCACCAATTTTGATAATTCTGAAGACCAAACATTGGTTTTCAAGATCCGTTCTCTTGGAACCCAATTCGCATAAACGGCTATCAAAGCTTCAATAGCATTTTGCCCAGCTGGAGTAATGTCACCTCCTATCAAAACGCGGTCTGGACTTAACAAATCTGTTACAGCTGTACCTTCGGCAAGAAACTCTGGATTAGACAATATTTGAAATTGTACGCCATTCCCAGTGTTATCCAAAATACTTTTCAAAGCTTCAGCAGTTCTAACAGGCAATGTCGACTTCTCTACGATTATTTTATCGGTCTTCGCTACTTTGGCAATTTGTCTAGCACACAATTCAATATGTTTCAAATCGGCAGCCATTCCTTTTCCTGTTCCATAGGTTTTGGTTGGCGTGTTTACCGAAATAAAAATTAAATCAGCTTCTTCAATAGCGCTATCAACATCAGTTGAAAAGAATAAGTTTTTCCCTCTAGTGTTGGCAACAATTTCGTTTAATCCTGGTTCGTAAATCGGAATATTATTAACATCTTTATCATTCCAAGCAGCAATTCTGGCTTCATTTAAATCAACAACAGTCACTTTTATATGGGGACATTTTTGAGCTATAACTGCCATTGTTGGCCCTCCAACATATCCTGCACCGATGCAACAAATAGTATTTATTTTCATTCTAATGGATATTATATATTCTTATTTTAGGTTGTCCCAATACCACTTTATCGCTTCTTTCAGACCTTCTTGAAAAGAATAGTTGGGATTATAGTGTAATAATTTTTTTGCTTTTTCAATACTCGCCAAGGAATGAGGGATATCACCCGCTCTATTTGGCCCATGAATTACTTGTATATCGGCAATTTTTTCATCATAGTCTGATAAAAATAATTTCAAATAATAAAACATATCATTCAACGTAGTCCTATCGCCATAAGCGGTATTGTAAACCGTGTTTATCGCATCCAAATTGTCCGTCATCATGGCCAATTCATTCATTTGAATCACATTATCAATATAAGTAAAATCTCTAGAATAATTACCATCGCCATTAATAACTGGACTTTCATGGCGCATCAAGTGCATAACAAATTTTGGTATAACTGCTGCATAAGCCCCATTAGGATCTTGACGTCTCCCAAAAACATTAAAATAGCGCAACCCAATGGTTTCCAAACCATAAGTTTTACTAAAAATATCAGCATATAACTCATTGACATATTTCGTAATAGCATAGGGCGAAAGAGGTTTACCAATAGTTTCCTCTACTTTAGGCATGCGTTCTGAATCCCCATAAGTAGATGAACTTGCGGCATAAACAAACCTTTTAATACCAGCGTCTCTTGAGGCAACAAGCATATTCAAAAAACCAGAAATATTAACATCGTTAGTTGCTATTGGGTCATTAATGGAACGCGGCACGGAACCCAGAGCTGCTTGGTGCAAAACATAATCTATGTTAAGAGTTGCATCCTTACAAGTTTCAAGATTTCTAATATCTCCTTCTATTAATTTGAAATTAGTATTATCAAGAAATGGTTTGATATTATGTTTATGTCCGGTAGCAAAATTGTCTAAACAAACTACAAAATAATCCTTTGACAAGAAATATTCACACAGATTGGATCCAATAAATCCGGCACCACCAGTAATTAAGACCGCAGTTTTATTTTGGATCATCTTTTGAATAATTTTAATAATCTATAGTGCCATTTTGCAAAAAAGCCAGTAGGTTCTTCATCTTCATGATAACCACTACCATAACCATAGCCATAGCTGTATCCGTAACCATAGCCATAGCCATAACCAACTCCATATTTTGCTTTATTTTCATAACCATTAAAAATGATGCTAATATTGTTAAGTTCGCCTCTCTTATGTCTGTTATTTAAAAGTGTCAACATTTCTTTCTTGGTGAAATTTTGACGAACAATATATAGAGTAACATCACAAAATTGAACCAACTCCAATGCATCAGAAACCAATCCAACTGGAGGAGTATCAAGAATAATATAATCATATTTTTGTTTTAATTCCTCTAACATTTCCCTCATGGAATCACCCAGAATCAATTCTGATGGGTTTGGTGGAATTGGACCAGAAGTAATAACATCAAGATAAGGTATGTGGGTATGTTGAATGACTTCATCTAATTTATTTTGACCAATCAAATAATTCACTGCACCTAAATCGTTCTGAATATTAAAATCGTCAAATATCCTTGGCTTTCTTAAATCTAAACCTACTATGATTGTTTTCTTTTCACTCAATGCAAACACTGTGGCAATATTAAGTGAGCAAAATGTTTTTCCTTCTCCACTGACAGAAGAAGTCAGCATTAATGTTTTTGTTCCCTCAATATTTTGTTTTTTGTATAAAAATTGTAAAGAAGAGCGTATAGCTCTAAAGGACTCAGAAAGTGCTGATTTTGGTCTTTCAAATACTGAAAGATTAGTTTCAGAATGTTTAACTCCCACAATGCCAATAAGTGGCAACTGGGTTAAACTAATAATATCTTCAATATTTTGAATTGAATTACTAATAAAGAAAATAAAGAATACAATCACTAATGGCACTATTAATCCCATAAAGAAAGCTAAAACATAATTTACTCCAGTCTTTGGCCCTAACAATCCACCTCCAACATCTTTTGCAGGATCAATAAACTTTATATCAGACAAATTAGCAGCTTGAACTATAGATGCCTCGCTTCTTTTTTGAAGGAATGTATTGTATATATTATCACTTAAATTATACTTTCTTGATAAATTTAACCATTCTTGTTTATTTTCAGGAAGCTTACTAATTTCGTTTTCAAGTTTTTGAATTTTTTGATTGACTAAATTAAAATCATAGTCTAAAGCATTTTTATAAGAATTGGCATTCTCTAGTAATACCTTTTTAACGGATTGTATTTCATTATCTATTCTTTCATACATTAGTTCTCCTTTTACAGAATAAACTAACTGTGACCTTTGAATTGATAGTGTTATTAATTTGGATACATTAGTATTAATATTCTCTTCTTCAATACCAACAATTGTAGGTGCTGGTAGTTTAGAAAAATCAACACTATTTTTTAAATATGTTTTTAATGTATTAAGATAGGCAATTTTTCGCTCTACACCATCTTTCTCCTTATCGTAATCTAACAACTGATTTTTGAAGGTTGTACCTCCTTCTTCTATATCAATAATATTATTATTCTTACCAAACTCTTTTAAATCGTCGCCAGAATTTTTTAACTTTTCTTCCATGTCATGCAACGTTACGTCAATGAAATTGATTGTGTTTTCGGCGAATTTATTTTTTTCTTCTTTATTTCTCTGGATTAAGACCTCAACAGTTTGGTTTAGATAATCAACCATTCTCTCTTTATTTGTCCCTTCCATTGCCAAATTAAGTATCGATCCTGCTTTTTCATCAATACCAACTTTCAAAGATTTGTATGTCAAAACTGTTTTATCAAAAGGATTAAAACGTATCAGAATTTCTTCACCAAAAGAATCATTCTCAAAATCAACTACATCTAATTTCCAGTGTAGAAAAGGAAGATTTATATTTTGTCCTACTTTATATACTCTAGAAAACTCTTTATTTGGAGTTGAAATTGTTGATTCCTTATTATCAGCATATCGTATAACTTTTGCGCTATTATACTGAAAAGGTATGGAAATTCTATAAGTAGTATTAGAGAGCATTTTAACTTTTATAAACTGTTCATAAAGTTGGTTTTGAGATTTATCTATTTTGATTTTAAATGGAACTTGTCCATAAACATCTTGGAAAAAATATTTAGTTTGTTTTAGGTAGTCTGTATAAAATTGCAATTTATCAACAACTAACTCATTATGCGATCTTGATTTGAGGGTAGTTGAAATCATCTGAACTTTGTCTGAAGTTCCTCCCCAATTAAAAACTAAACTTGTGTTGGCTGTAAACAATGGATTATTTTCTTCTTGCACAGCGATGGTGGTCTCAATGCCATAAATCTTCTGCTTTCTAACATTTACTTGATGGGCTATTGAAAAAGCAATAATAAGCCCAATAACAAACCATTTCCAATAGCTTAATGTTTTGATTAAAAATCCTTTAAAATCAAAATTATTTTGTTTATCAAAAAAAGTAAAATCTTTTGTATCTATCATGAAATGAAGTTATAGTCGAATTAACAATAAAGTAGTTGTAAATAATGATAAAACGGTAACTATAGTAGTCAAGGATTGAATACCCGTTGTTCCTGTACCCCAAGATTTTTGTTTTAATGGCTTAACATAAATATAGTCATTTGGTTGTAAAAAAAATCCTTCAGAGTTAACGGCATTCTTATCGGTCAAATCTATACTAAATGTTTCACTTCCTTGAGGATAGGTTCTAATTACTTTTACGTCTTTTCTGTCACCTTCTAATGTAATATCGCCTGAATTTGCTATGGCTTCCATGATATTAAGCTTATCTTGGTAGATAATTTTTGTGCCTGTAGAACTTACTTCGCCATTTATAGTATATCTGAAACCCGCTAACTTAACAACAACAAATATTCCTGCTTCTGTTTTAAAATATTTCTCATCAAGCATTTTTTCAATTGCAATCCTAACTTCTTCGGCTGTGTATCCCAAAACATTAATTTCACCAAGTATAGGTAATCTAATATTACCATGATCGTCAACAGAATAACCATTAAAGTAATTACTTTCAG
>Ga0208853_1000305_pt1 | contig 14936 bp, 11 predicted proteins | sample LakMenEpi03Oct11_FD_150667 | JGI IMG/M metagenome (GOLD analysis project Ga0208853, IMG submission 150667) | Freshwater microbial communities from Lake Mendota, WI - 03OCT2011 deep hole epilimnion (SPAdes) | ecosystem: Environmental > Aquatic > Freshwater > Lake > Epilimnion/Euphotic zone ... | reverse complement strand
ATTTAAAAATCCGGTAGGATTGGCTGCTGGTTTTGATAAAGATGCCAAGTGCTATAAAGAACTTTCCAACTTTGGTTTCGGATTTATAGAAATTGGAACTTTAACGCCAGTTGGTCAAGAAGGAAATCCCAAAAAACGATTGTTTAGGCTAAAAGAAGATTCGTCCATCATCAACAGAATGGGGTTTAATAATGGTGGAGTTCAAGAAGCTGTTGAAAGATTAAAGAAGAACAAAAGCGTTTTAATTGGCGGAAATATTGGTAAAAATAAGCTTACGCCAAATGAAAATGCCACGCAAGATTACGAAATTTGCTTCGAAGCACTTTTTGATTATGTAGATTATTTTGTGGTAAATGTGAGTTCGCCAAACACACCAAATCTACGTGAATTACAAGATAAAAAACCGTTGACAGAATTATTGCAAACGCTTCAAAATAAAAATTTAGCTAAGCCAAAACAAAAGCCAATTCTCCTAAAAATCGCTCCAGATTTAACGGATTCTCAACTTTTTGACATTATTGATATTGTAAACGAAACCAAAATTGCTGGTGTAATTGCAACCAATACAACACTTTCAAGAGAAGGTTTGCAATCTAAAAACAAATCTGAAATGGGTGGATTGTCAGGAAAACCATTGACGAATCGTTCTACAGAAGTCATTAGATTTTTATCTGAGAAAAGTAATAAAGCATTTCCAATTATTGGTGTTGGTGGAATCCATTCGGCTGAAGATGCACTAGAAAAATTAGAAGCTGGTGCAAGTTTGATACAATTATACACCGGATTTATTTATGAAGGTCCAAGTTTGGTAACGAAAATAAATAAAGAAATTCTAAAAAGAAAATCCAATACTTATTTTAACCAAAAGCCCAATTAACAAAGCAATTCCGAAACTTAATAATGTTCCAATTAATACATATTCAGTCAATTTTCTGTCTTTAGCTTCTTTTAAATCTCCAAATCTAAAAATTGATTTCGCGGCCAATAAAAACCCTATCGCATCGAAATATCCCATCAAAATAAAACAAAACACAAAAAGACGTTCTAAAATTCCTATATAATTTCCGGCATTTTGTAACGAGTCATCATCGGTTTTACTCTCGGGTGTCCATATAGAAATGATGTTTTTGATGATTATCGAAGTAGGTTTTGTTAATAAAATAAAACCTGTAAACACGATCCAAAACTGATTTCCAAAAAACTTTAAGTCTATTTGATTGTTGCTATAAATCAATGTAATGGCTACAATAACTAAAAAATGTAAAATTTGATCTACAGAAAACCAAATGCGTTTTGTTTCTGAGATTTGGAAATTCAATTTCAAAAAATCAATAAAACCATGTGAAACTGCTAAGCCAGTTGCAAACCAAACAAACTCTAATTTGCCAACCAAAACCCAAGCTAAAATAAAATGTAAAAATGTGTGTAAGTATAAGTAAATGCTACGGTATTTATTCGTTTCTTTATCAATTACCCATGAAGTTGGTTGCAATATAAAATCACCTATTAGGTGTGCCAAAAGTAATTTTACAAACACAATCATACATCAAATGTTTTGATTTTTTTTCTAAAATAATTATCTACCTGAAGTAATAAATCATAATTGGAACGTTTTTGCCTACGGCTTACTGCTGCTTGGTTGATGCCCAATTTTACTCCAATCTCTTCTTGCGAAAGCGTTGGGTTTTGAATCGCAATAAGCACAAATTCAGCCGATTGTTGCAGCCAATTGTCCATAAAAGATAGTGTCAATTTTAACATTAAATTCAAGTCTTCATCAAATTCGGCGTTTCCAGAATTGATAGCTAAATTTAATTTTTGCTTTTTTAAAGTTTCAAATGTTTCACCAGAACGAATAAAAGCACTTCCGTTACTTTCTGTTATTTTTCTTGCTTTATAGGTTTTATCACCTAGACCCAAACTCATTCGAACATCTAAATTTATAGATTTAAAAAATGCTTTAATTTGGAAAGCAACTGCCAATGCGTCTTCTAATGTTTTGATTTCCAATTGAAATTCATCACCACGATATATTTCCCAATCGTTTGGTGATTTCCCAATTGATTGAAATATAGTTTTTAAGTCATCCATCCATTTCTTGGAAGGAACCTTTCTTGAGTTGATAATATCTCCTGTAAGTATCACAATCATAGATCAAAAGTAATAAACATTTTTAATAAACCAATAATTATTACCAAAAAACGTAATATTTATAATTATTACCAAAATGTGTAATATTTTGTATTATTACCAAAAAGTGTAATAAATTAAGATTAATGATAGTTTCGATAGAAAATAAGTTTTACTATCTTTGAAACTGTTTATGAAAAACATCAAAATCATAGAATGTCCACGAGATGCCATGCAAGGCATCAGAGACTTTATTCCTACTCAAAAAAAAGTTGATTATATTCAGTCACTTCTTCGAGTGGGTTTTGATACTATTGATTTTGGGAGTTTTGTTTCGCCAAAAGCCATTCCGCAAATGCAGGACACAGCCGAAGTTTTGGCTCAATTGGATTTATCGCAAACACAAAGTAAATTATTAGCTATTATTGCCAATACTCAAGGCGCACAGTTGGCTTCCGTTTACAAGGAAATTCAATATTTAGGTTTTCCGTTTTCTATTTCTGAGAATTTCCAAATGCGAAATACGCACAAAACTATTGCAGAAAGTTTGGTAACACTCCAAGAGATTTTAGATATTGCCGATGCATCAAATAAAGAAGTGGTTGCTTATCTTTCTATGGGTTTTGGCAATCCGTATGGAGATCCGTGGAACATCGAAATCGTTGGCGAATGGACAGAAAAATTATCGAATATGGGTGTAAAAATTCTTTCCCTATCCGATACTATCGGTAGTTCTACTCCAGAAGTAATTGATTATTTGTTTTCCCATTTAATTCCAAAATACCCTCAAATTGAATTTGGTGCCCATTTGCACACCACACCCGATAAATGGCATGAAAAGATTGATGCGGCGTATAAAGCGGGTTGCCGTCGGTATGACGGAGCTATTCAAGGTTTTGGCGGTTGCCCAATGGCAAAAGATGATTTAACGGGTAATATGCCAACAGAAAAACTCGTCTCCTATTTTACAGCCCAAAAAGAAAACACCAGTATAAGTCCAATGAGTTTTGAAAGTGCTTATAATGAAGCTTCAAAAATTTTCAAGGAATATCATTAATTTTTTCTCTTAAAAATCTTATAAATTTCAATCCACAGAACTGAAGCAAATCCAACCAGAATACTCAAATTAAGTTGAACTAACGATACCTTTTCAAAAAGGAAAAAACGGGTAAACATTGGCACAAACAATAACAAACTTGTCATTAAAATGGTTACACCAATTATCATTGGAACAAGATTGTTTTTGTATCGAATAGTTGTGAAAACAGAATAGTACAAAGAACGATTGGTCAATGTTAAAAAGATATTTGAGGCAATTAAAGTTAAGAAAATAGTTGTTCGGGTTACTGCTTCAGTACTTCCGTTTTGAACACAATATTGATATATAAAAAGCAATCCTAAAGTGATTACCAAACCTTGAATTATACTCATCGTTATTTCTTTTAAATTAAAAAAAGTGGATGTTAACGGTCTTGGTTTTTGCAACATTAAGTTTCGTTCCATTGGTTCATTTTCATAAATAATAGAACATGTTGGACCCATAATTATTTCTAAAAAGATGATATGAACAGGAGTAAAAATATTTGGATAAATCCATCCTAAAGCCAATGGAATAAAAACAATGAGAATAATAGGAATGTGAATAGAAATAATATATTGAATGGCTTTCTTGAGGTTGATATAAATCTTTCTTCCCATCGCAATGGCATCAAGCATTTTACTAAAATCATCGTCGATTAAAATTAAATTAGCGGCTTGTTTGGCAATTTCAGTCCCTTTTTTGCCCATAGCAATTCCAATATGAGCCGATTTTAATGCTGGACCATCATTTACACCATCGCCAGTCATCGCTACAATTTGGTTGTTGTCTTTCAGTGCTTGGATAATTTTAAGTTTGGCTTCGGGAAACATTCTGGTAAAAATGGTGGTTTCCATGACTTTAGCTTTTAAAATAGCTTCGTCCATTGCCATTAATTCGTCACCATTCAAGACTTTATCAGCGTCTTTGAAACCTATTTGTTTCGCAATAGTAGCAGTTGTGGCGGCATTATCACCTGTGACAATTTTTACTTGGATTCCGGCTTTATAAAATTTCTCAAAAACCTCTTGAATATTAGCTTTCGGTGGATCATAAAAGGCAACTAATCCTTTAAAATGAAACTTAAACTCCTGCTGTGTTTTTGGAAAATCTTTTCCAGAAAAATCAGTTACTCCAATACCTAAAACACGATAACCTTCTGCTGCCATGGTTTCCATTGCAACTATAATCTGCTTTTTATCTTTTTCAGATAAGTTACTAACTTCAATTAATGCTTCTGGTGCACCTTTGGAAGCTATGATTTTTTCTCCTTTTGAATTTTCAAAAATGTGTGTCATCATAGGAGGTTTTCCACCTAATGGATATTCGTGAACCAACTTATAATTAGGCCTTTCATCAACCCGTTCTAATTGGGTATACGCTTCATGAATTGCGATTTCCATAGCGTCAAACGGAATAGGTTCGCTTGACCACATTGCATAACTCAAAACATCTTCGGCTTCTGAATTTAATTTTTCATCGGTGTTAACAATTGTATTTGAATTAAATAGATATAGTTGCGCCAAACTCATTTTATTCTCAGTAATAGTTCCCGTTTTGTCGGTGCAAATTACTGTTGCACTACCGAGCGTTTCCACTGTTTTGGTTTGCTTGGTAATAATTCCCATTTTCATTAAACGCCATGCACCAAGCGCCATAAATGTGGTAAAAGCTACTGGAATTTCCTCTGGAATTATGCTCATGGCAATAGTTAATGCTTTTAATAAACTATCTAAAACACTTTTCGAATGATAAAAATTCACAGCCCAAACAAATCCAAAAATCACCAATCCAATGATTGACATTATCTTTACAAAATTGGTTATTTGAATCTGTAAAGGTGTTTTTTCTTCCACTATTTCTTCTAAACTTTTGCCAATTTTACCCATATTGGTTGTATTGCCAATCGCTGTGACTTGACAAATTGCTAATCCGGTGGCAACGATAGTTCCCTGAAACACTTGTTTCTCTTGTATAGATTCACTTTTAAAAACAGATAAGGATTCGCCAGTCAAAATAGATTCATTTACCGAAAAATCATTGGATTGAATTATCACAGCATCAGCAGGAATAAAAGTTCCTTCTTCTACTTGAATGAAATCGCCAATCACAATTTCTTCACTTGGTATTTCAATTATTTCGCTATTGCGAATGACTTTACTTTTGGGTTGGGATAATTTTTTTAAAGTTTCAATGGCATTTCTACTCCTGGCTTCTTGAAAAAGAGAAATACCCGCGACAAGAAAAATAGCAAGAGTCATAAAAATTCCATCTCCATAATCACCTGTAATGTAATAGATACTAGCGGCAATGACCAAAAGTAAAAACATAGGTTCTTTTGCCATTGCAAAAAGTGAAATTAAAAAGTGATTTTTCTTATGATATTCCAAAGAATTTGAGCCATTCTCTATCCGCGAGGTAATAACTTCATTATTTGTAAGTCCTTTAAAAGTTGTTTTAACATTAGTCATATAAAGAAGTTAAGAAGTTTTACTAAGTTAGTAATTTTTATTGGATTTGCAATGTTTTTAAAGAGTTCTAATTCACATTTATAAAAAACTTCCAACTTCCAACTTCTAACTTCCAACTTTTAATTATATTTGTTCGCAATTTAACTACAATACTGAACCAAGTTCAGCATAAACTACAAATTGCAATGAAAGCACACACTTCAAAAATCATTGGCGAAGGTTTAACCTATGACGATGTTCTGCTAATCCCAAATTATTCCGAAGTTTTACCGCGGGAAGTAAATATCCAATCGAAAATATCAAGAAATATTTCGTTGAATGTTCCCGTTGTTTCTGCAGCGATGGATACTGTTACCGAAAGTTCGATGGCAATTGCCATGGCACAAGAAGGTGGAATTGGTGTTTTACACAAAAATATGACTATTGAGCAACAAGCTGCAAAAGTTAGAAAAGTAAAACGTGCCGAAGCCGGAATGATTATCGACCCTGTAACATTGCCTTTGAATTCGACTGTTGGCGATGCTAAAATGCTAATGAAAGAACATGGAATTGGCGGAATTCCTGTAGTTAATGAGAACGGAACATTAAAAGGTATTGTAACCAATAGAGATTTGCGTTTTGAAAAAATCAATTCTCGTTCTATACTAGAAGTGATGACCTCTGAACATTTAGTTACTGCTGCCGAAGGAACTACTTTGCAAGAAGCCGAAGGAATTTTGCAACAAAATAAAATTGAAAAATTACCTGTAGTTGACGCCAATTATAAACTAGTTGGATTAATTACGTTTAGAGATATTACCAAATTAGCGCAAAAGCCAGTTGCCAACAAAGATAAATTTGGTCGTTTGCGCGTTGCTGCTGCGCTCGGAGTAACTGCCGATGCCTTGGAAAGAGCAACAGCACTTGTAAATGCTGGAGTTGATGCTGTAATTATTGATACCGCTCACGGACATACTAAAGGTGTAGTTGATGTTTTAAAAATCGTTAAAGCTAAATTTCCAAACTTGGATGTAATCGTTGGTAATATTGCCACTGCCGAAGCCGCTTTATATTTAGTAGAAAATGGTGCCGATGGCGTAAAAGTCGGCATTGGTCCTGGTTCAATTTGTACGACTAGAGTTGTAGCTGGCGTTGGATTTCCCCAATTTTCAGCCGTTTTAGAAGTAGCTGCTGCGATACGTGGAACTGGAGTTCCAGTAATTGCTGATGGTGGAATTCGGTATACAGGAGATATTCCAAAAGCGATTGCTGCAGGAGCAGATTGTGTGATGCTTGGTTCATTATTAGCTGGAACAAAAGAATCCCCGGGAGAAACCATCATTTTTGAAGGCAGAAAATTCAAATCCTATCGTGGAATGGGTTCTATAGAAGCTATGGAAGACGGCTCAAAAGATCGCTATTTTCAAGATGTGGAAGACGATATTAAAAAGCTTGTCCCAGAAGGAATTGTTGGTCGTGTTCCTTATAAAGGAGAATTGAACGAAAGTATGCAGCAATTTATCGGTGGATTAAGAGCTGGAATGGGTTATTGCGGTGCAAAAGATATTCCTACATTACAGGAAACTGGGCGATTTGTTAGAATTACAACCAGCGGAATTGGGGAGAGTCATCCACATAATGTTACAATTACTAAAGAAGCGCCAAATTATTCAAGATAAATTTAGAATACAATTCAAAATAAAAAAATCTCATTGATGAGCAGTTACTACATTTACTGCTCATTTTTTTTATTTTGGTATCAAATTCAAATTTTTTATAAAATTATTATATATAACCCATATTTTTTAAGGGTACATATTCATAATTTTATAAAATTATCACATTATATAATATTTTTATTGGGGTAATGAATTTCAATATGTATTTTTGCTGAAATTTAAACAATTAAAAATGCGAAAAAATATTTTAAGTATAATTCTAATAACCATTTTGGTATTTTCCTTTTTTTCTAATTTTATTCTATCTGAAAATCCATCCCAATCCGAAACCATAAAATTTGATACTGGCGACACTGCATGGATGATTGTAGCTACAGCTTTGGTTTTACTAATGACACCAGGTTTAGGTTTTTTTTATGGCGGAATGGTTGGAAAGAAAAACGTAATCAGTACCATGTTACAAAGTTTTATGGCTATGGTAATCGTTAGTATCTTATGGATTGTCATTGCTTATGGCTTTTGTTTTGGCCCATCTATTGGTGGATTTATAGGAAATCCTATTCCTAATATATTTTTTAACAATGTTGGAAGAAATTCAACTTGGCCATTAGCGCCAACAATACCTTTACTCCTATTTGCACTTTTTCAAGTTAAGTTCGCCATCATTACGCCTGCATTAATTACTGGTGCTTTTGCGGAAAGAATTCGATTTTGGTCGTATTTATTATTTATGGTTTTATTTATTTTATTTGTTTACACACCACTTGCCCATTGCACTTGGCATCCAGATGGAATATTTTTTAAAATGGGTGTTTTAGATTTTGCAGGTGGAACTGTTGTTCACATGAGTGCTGGTTGGGCAGCATTGGCTGGAGCCATTTTTTTGGGAAAAAGAAAAAATCCAAAAACAAATCCGGCCCGAATAACCTATGTTTTATTAGGCACTGGATTACTTTGGTTTGGTTGGTTTGGATTTAATGCTGGCTCAGCTATGGGTGCAAATGGTTTGGCTGTTCAAGCATTGGGAACTACAACTGTAGCTGCAGCCGCTGCATCAATGGGTTGGGTTTTCTTGGATAAAATATTGGGACACAAACTTTCTGCAATGGGCGCTTGTATCGTTGCGGTTGTAGGATTGGTTGCTATAACTCCTGCAGCGGGTTATGTGAGTATTTCACATGCAATCACAATTGGAATTATATCAAGCATAGCGAGTAATTTTGCAGTAAGTAAATTTCCTAAAGGAAAGATAGATGATGCGCTTGATGTTTTTGCCTGCCACGGAGTTGGCGGAATGACAGGAATGATTTTGACGGGTGTTTTTGCTTCAAAAGCAATAAATCCTGCCGTTGTAGATCAAGGTTTACTATTTGGGGAAACTAAATTATTTTTAAATCAAATGACCGCTTTGATTTGGGTGTCTGTTTTTGCTTTTACAGCATCTTATGCGCTTTTCTATATTACCAACAAAATCTCAAGATTACGCGTAAGTGAAGAAAAAGAAGCATTAGGATTGGATATTACGCAACATGGAGAATTTTTATAAATCTTAGATATCTATTCTTCTTTATAATCAGGTATCAAAGATTTTAAATTGTTTAAAGAGGTAATTATAACTGGTGATTTTGAATTTTCAAATACAACTTTCTCGACTAAATCAACCTTTTTATTTAGTAGTACATTTACCAATAACGTAGCTGAATCGACACTTTTAAAAAGTTCTGTATTAATTTAGGCTTTCAAAACAAACCAACAACTTATAAATAAAGCAATAATTCCGATGATAATATCGGAACCATTAAACAGCGCATGATAATCCGTATATCTAATGAACGATTTAAAGAAAACAACAGAATGTTCTAATAAAAATAGAACCGTCATTTGAAACAACCATTTGTATAAGGAATTATCCGAATTGGTAAAATTTTCCAAGTAGGTTTCTTTAAATGTTTTTAAGATTTTAAAAAATAAAACAATATAAAAAACGTGTTGAATTTATACTAAAACATAAAAAAATCGAATCTCTGACATTTGTTTAAAATGCTCAAAAACTTAATTACTTTGGATTGCGTTTGCGAAATAAAACCTTGGAATCAATATCAAATTAGCAAACACAAAAGAAATTATCAATACTAAATCTTTTTGTTTCAATTTAAAATCTGAATAACAAACTGATTTAACATACAAATAATACACTGGCATTATTAATAAACTAGCCGTCATTCTAAAAACTTCAAAACTCAAATTGTTATTGAAATAGTTTTCGGAAAAAGCTACTCAAATCAAAAGCAGAAAATAACAACAATCCAGCAATATCCTGTTCTTTAATTTACTTTTTGTTAGAACCGTTAGCAAGAAAAAAGCAAAAAGAAGTATTACAAAAACAGCAATTAACGCAATTTATTTAAAAAACTGAATTTATCCATTTATTTTTTTGCTGATTTAATGGTTATAAACCCAAAAAAAATTTAATTATGCCAGTTTTTAAAACTTGTCAGATAAAAAAATAATTTATTAATTTTTGTTCATACACAGCTTAACATCAATTTAAGAACATAATAAATTATATGTTAAATCAGAGTTAATTCTATTAATTACTATATCAAACACATGTAATATTACTAAATTCGCTCAAATTAAAAATTTAAATGATGAAAAAAGTATTATTAACATCAATAGCTGTATTGTCTTTAACATTTGTTAATGCTCAAAAAGGAACGTTTTTGGTTGCAGGTGAGATTGGATACAAATCTATAAAAAACCCTACTAGCCAAGATCAAACATCATTTTCTACTGGAAGTGAAAACGCTAAAACTTTTTTATTCTCTCCAAAATTTGGTTATCAATTTAATGATCATTTCACAGTAGGAATCGAATCTATAATAGGTAGCAATAATAGCACACGCCTATCACAAATAATTACACAAACAGGTCCAACTTTTACATATGTTGATAATAAAAATACTACATTAAATCTTGGAGGATTTTTAAGATATACTAAATCTTTAAGTGGAGCATTTTCGGCATACGCAGATTTATCTGCAGGAATCTTGTCAGGAAAATCTACAACTACTTTATATGGTTTAGCAATGGAAAATAAGTATAATGGATTTTACGCAGGAATAAACCCAGCAATAGGAGTTGATTTAAAAAATCAGTTATGGCTTAATTTTTCTATTGGAGGTTTAAGCTATAACACAAGAAAGTCTGATTTTCAAGGAGCAGTTGCAACTTCAACATTTGATTTTAATTTTGGAAAGCAAATTAGCATAGGGATTTCTAAAAATTTCTAAATAAATTTTCTTCTAACTAAAGAAGCATTTAAAGATTCTACAAAAAAATCCTGCTAAAATGAATTAGCAGTATTTACTGTGTACTTAAAACTGAGACTGAGAACTGAATTAAATTCCCAAATAATTACTTGGTGAAATTTGCATCAATTCTGCTTTAATTTCATCAGAAACTTCTAAAGTTGCAATAAAATCATGAATGGCTTCTTTATTAATAACCGAATTGGTTCGTGTCAATCCTTTCAATACTTCATAAGGATTTGGATACCCTTCGCGTCGCAAAATTGTTTGAATAGCTTCTGCAACTACAGCCCAGTTTTTTTCTAAGTCTTCTGCAAATTTGGGTTCATTTAACAATAATTTATTCAAACCTTTTAAGGTAGCATCAAAAGCAATAAGTGTGTGACCAAAAGGCACGCCAATATTTCTCAAAACAGTACTATCAGTCAAGTCACGTTGCAATCTAGAAACTGGTAGTTTGGCAGATAAATGCTCAAAAATGGCATTGGCAATACCCAAATTTCCTTCCGAGTTTTCAAAATCTATTGGATTGACTTTGTGTGGCATAGCCGATGAACCTATTTCGCCTTCTTTAATTTTTTGTTTGAAATAATCCATGGATACATACGTCCAAATATCTCTGTCTAAATCAATGATGATGGTATTAATTCTTTTTAAGGCATCAAAAAAAGCAGCAAAATGATCGTAATGTTCTATTTGTGTGGTTGGAAAGGAATGTTGTAACCCAAGCGTATTTTCAACGAAAGTAGTTCCGAATTGTTTCCAATCTATAGTAGGATACGCCACGTGATGTGCGTTGAAATTTCCAGTTGCTCCTCCGAATTTAGCAGCAAAAGGAATATTGAATAACAATCGCATTTGTTCTTCCAAACGCTCCACAAAAACCAAAATTTCTTTTCCCAATCTTGTTGGTGAAGCTGGTTGACCGTGAGTTCTAGCTAACATTGGAATGTCCTTCCATTCAACACTTAACTCTTTTAACTTAGCAATTAATCCAATCAAACTTGGCAAATACACTTGTTCAAAAGCTTCTTTGGTTGAAAGAGGTATCGCTGTATTATTAATATCTTGAGATGTCAAACCAAAATGGATGAATTCTTTGAACTCGCTTAAACCAAGTCCATCAAATTTATCTTTAATAAAATATTCCACCGCTTTTACATCGTGGTTGGTAGTTTTCTCGGTCTCTTTTATAAACAAAGCATCTTCCGTAGTAAAGTTGATGTAGATATTTCTAAGTGAATCAAAAACACTTTTATTTACACCTTTTAATTGAGGTAAATCATTCTCGCATAACGCAATAAAATATTCAACTTCAACTAAAATTCTATATCTGATTAACGCTTCTTCAGAGAAAAAAGCAGCTAATGATTTGGTGTTTTTTCTGTATCTTCCGTCTATGGGAGAAATGGCATTTAATGTTGTGAGTGACATTTGTTGTGTTGTTGTTTTATTCCGCTGTGCTACATACAGTTCGCCTGCGTCTTGGGTTGTAAATTGCAAATTTAGGCAATCCTATTTAGAATAAAGAGTATAGAATATAGAAAATAGACTCATTTCTATTAAAATCTATATTGTATTTTCTTTTTTCTATTCTCTTTTCAATAATTTTTCTCTTAACAAAGGAACACCTTCGGTAGCATTCATTGGTATAATTTCTAACGGATTTTGTAAATCATAAATGGTGGCTGGTTTTGGATCGATATATAATATGGGGACATTTTTATTAGTATAATGTAATAATCCTGCCGCTGGATATACTTGCATTGAAGTACCAATGATAACTAAGTAATCAGCAGTTTGAGTAATTGCTATAGCTTCATCTAATGCTGGAACGGCTTCACCAAACCAAACAATATGTGGGCGTAATTGATTCCCGTTTTTATCAAAATCTCCAATATTTAAATCGCTTTTCCATTCTAAAATATACGTTTCATCAACCGTACTTCTCACCTTGAGCAATTCGCCGTGCAAATGCAACACCTTCGAGCTTCCAGCTTGTTCATGTAAATTATCTACATTTTGAGTGATTATATGAACATCAAATTCACTTTCTAAATCTGCTAAAGTATAATGACCAAGATTGGGTTTAACTTCATGAAGTTGCCTTCGCCTTTGATTATAAAAATCCAAAACTAATTCCTTGTTACGTTGCCAACCATCGGGAGAAGCGACATCCATAACGTTGTGTCCTTCCCAAAGACCATCGGCATCGCGAAAGGTTTTGATGCCGCTTTCGGCTGAAATTCCGGCACCAGTCAAAACCACTAATTTCTTTTTCATCTAAATAATTTTCTTCTATATTATTGCATTTTACTATTTTTACTAAAACAATTAGTTATGAAGTACATCAAAAATACATTTTTTAAATTTTTCTTCCTTTATTTTTTCTTAACAATCGCTCCTTGGATGTTATTAAGTTTTATTCCTGGATTAAGTTACGTAACTGATTTCTACACAAAAGGATTTCAATGGATAGTTTTTAATTTTAACGATTGGTTTTTGCATGTCAAGTATCCACTAAACACCGAAGGTTATGGAAGCGGAGATACTTCCTATGCTTGGGCTGAATTTTATACCATTATAATTTTATCCTTTGTTTTTGCGTTATTATGGAACTTTTTGGGCAGAAAAAATAAGGAGTCACCTACCATTTTCTATTGGCTAATAACGTTGATTCGGTATTACATAGCTTCGGTAGCATTTACATATGGTTTTATCAAATTGTTTGCGTTGCAAATGCCTTTTCCAACTTTAAGTCAATTAGCGACACCTCTAGGCGATTTTCTACCGATGCGATTTAGTTGGATGTTTATTGGCTATTCTCAACCCTACCAATTCTTTTCGGGTTTTATGGAAGTCACTGTTGGCCTGTTACTTCTGTACAGAAGAACAATTCCACTAGGGTTAATTGTTGGACTTGGGGTATTTATAAATGTGTTTGTAATGAATATGTGTTATGATATTCCAGTTAAGTTATATTCTATGGAGATTGTCATTTGTTACTTATTTTTATTAACAATTGACAGCAGAAAATACCTTAATTTTTTTGTATTTAATAAACCAACAGTTCCAACAACTAAATATAATTATCCATTGACTAAAAGATGGCAAAGAATAGTTCGAATTGTTCTAAAGGTTGTCTTTATAATTCTTACCATTGGTTTTAATCTATACGATTGCATCGATTGGTACGGGCAAGTAAATGTACCTGATACGAATGTAATTCCAAAAGGTGTATACAATATTAAAGAATTTAAAAAGAATAATAAAGTCGTTTCTTTCAACGCTAATGATACATTAGCATGGAAGGATTTTATATTTGATAAAGGAAAAATGGGAAGCATCAAAACAGCCGATACTACCTTTTTGAATAGGTACGGGAGAGCTTACTTTATTTATGAAAGTGATAATTCCAAAAAAATAATTCATTTTAAAGAAGGGATGTCAGATAGTGTTAGTTTATTTAAGATGAAATATAAATTTATTAATAAAAATACACTTCAGTTAGAAGGTGTGTTCAAAAAGGACACTTTATTCTATGAACTAATTAAAAGTGATAAGACTTTCCAGTTAGCAGAGAGACAGTTTCATTGGATATCTGAAGCGAATAGATAAACTAAAAATAATTATGATTGACTTCGATTATCTCAACTATCTCGAAGAATTTTTAACAAACAACAGAAAGGAACGGTTTCAAAAAGTATTAGACAATCGCACGAATCATTTTACCATTGCAGTAGAAGATATTTTTCAGTTTCATAACACCAGTGCTGTGATGCGTAGTTGTGAAGTTTTTGGGATACAAGAAATCAATATTGTGGAGCAACGCTTTGGCAAAAATATTGACAAGGAAATCGCTATGGGTGCTCAAAAATGGGTGGATATTAACAAATTTGAGAACATATCAAACTGTATTCAAACGCTAAAAAGTAAAGGTTATCAAATCATTGCTACTACTCCACATAATGATTCTTGTTTGTTACACGAGTTTGATGTAACCAAGAAAAGTGCTTTATTTTTTGGCACCGAAAAAGAAGGACTTTCTCAAGAAGTAATGGAACAAGCCGATGGTTTTTTGAAAATACCTATGGTAGGTTTTACTGAAAGTTTGAATATTTCCGTTTCGGCAGCGATAATTATTCAAGACATTACCACTCGCCTACGTCAATCTAATGTAAATTGGAAACTTTCAGAAGACGAAATATTGGAAAAAAGATTGCTTTGGGCAAAGAATACCATTAAAGACATTAAGAGAATTGAGGAACGGTATTATTCTGAAAAATAA
>Ga0208853_1000301_pt1 | contig 15066 bp, 17 predicted proteins | sample LakMenEpi03Oct11_FD_150667 | JGI IMG/M metagenome (GOLD analysis project Ga0208853, IMG submission 150667) | Freshwater microbial communities from Lake Mendota, WI - 03OCT2011 deep hole epilimnion (SPAdes) | ecosystem: Environmental > Aquatic > Freshwater > Lake > Epilimnion/Euphotic zone ... | reverse complement strand
CGCACCATTTCTAAACTATCAACTGTTTCTTGAACGGTTTGTGTGGGATAACCATACATCAAATAGGCATGAACCATAATTCCAGATTCTGTGAAGTTTCTAGTTACTTGAGCTACTTGTTCGACAGTTACACCTTTTTTTATGAGTTCCAATAATCTATCGGAAGCGACTTCTAAACCTCCTGAAACTGCAATGCAACCGGAAGCTTTTAAAAGCAAACACAAATCGCGAGTAAAACTCTTTTCAAACCGAATGTTAGTCCACCAGGTAACGGTTAACTTTCTGCGGAGAATTTCCAATGCCAATTCTCGCATCAAAGCTGGTGGTGCTGCTTCGTCTACAAAATGGAAACCGTTTTCGCCCGTTTGTGCTCTCATTTCTTCCATCCTATCTACTAAAGTTTTAGCAGCAATGGGTTCGTAAAGCTTTATATAATCTAAAGAAATATCACAAAAAGTACATTTCCCCCAATAACAACCGTGCGCCATTGTTAATTTGTTCCAGCGGCCGTCACTCCACAAACTGTGCATTGGGTTGGCTATTTCAATCACTGAAATGTATTTATCTAAAAACAAATCGGAATAATCTGGAGTGCCAACTTCGGATTGTTTGTAATCGTTTTTAAGAGTATTATTTTTATAAACTACTTCGTTTTGTTCTAAGACGAAAGTTCTTTTGGCCTCCCCCAACCCCTCCAAAGGAGGGGAGTTAGCCACCCCTAACCCCTCCAAAGGAGGGGAATTTAGAACGTGGGAAATTAGTAATTCAATAGGGAGTTCGCCGTCATCCAATGTTATAAAATCAAAGAATTCGAAAACACGCTTGTCGGTTAGACTTCGTAATTCGGTGTTGGGGAAACCGCCACCCATGGCTATTTTTATTTCTGGGAAATTCTTTTTAATAAATTGTGCACAACGAAATGCGCTGTATAAATTTCCTGGAAAAGGAACTGATATACAAACTAATTTGGGTTGGACATCTTGTAGTCTTTCATTCAGGATTTTGAGTGTAATTGTATCAATGTAAGTCAACTCGTTTTGCAGATGAGAATACATCTCATCAAAGGAATTGGCGCTTCTACCCAATCTTTCTGCATAACGACTAAATCCAAAATTTTCATCAACACATTCCACAATGAAATCAGAAAGGTCTTCGAGATACAATGTGGCAAGGTGTTTTGCTTTGTCTTGCATCCCCATGGAACCAAATGCCCATCCCGAAGTTTCGGGATCATCGTCTAATTGGTCAAAACGAGAAGCTTCGGGAAGGAAGTTTCCAGAACAAATTTGTCTTGCTAGGGTTTGGTTTTTTCCTTGGAGAAAATTGATTACAGAATCTATGGTGTTGATGTAATCTTGTTTTAAACTATAAATTCGTTGCGAGTTGCGGGTTACAGGTTGTGGGTTGCGAGTTTCGGGTTGCGGGTTTCGTGTTAACTCGAAACTCGCAACCCGAAACAATTCCTCTAATCCTTCTTTTGAGAATAGTTCTAAAATAACTTCTATTCCTAAATCCATTTGGAAGCTAGAAATGTTTTTGGTATTCAAAAAACCTTTCAAGTAGGCCGTTGCGGGATAGGGCGTATTGAGTTGGGTGAATGGTGGGGTGATGAGCAGGAGGTCTTTCATTTTGGTTTTGGTAACAAACAAAAGTAACGGTTTGTCTTAAAACAAAAAAATCCCAAGCTATTAACTTGGGATTTTGGTTTAATCCTCTTTTATGGTGATGATTACTTCTTCATCGAATTTGTATTCCCCTTTTTTGTAAATGTCTTTGTTGGGTAATACTACTTCGTATGTGTAAATGCCTTTGGGTAATACAAAGAGGCATTCTTTTCCGTCTTTTTGGATGACGAGTTCCTTTTTAACCTCGTCTCCTTCCTCGTTTTTGCCCGTTATCCTGAAAGTGATTTTGTCAACTAATTTATTTTTGACACAAACACTTTCTATGACTTTACTATCTTCTTTGGGTGTTGACTTTGCTACTTTAAAAATGGTTAAACCACTTAGTAATAGCTCGCCACCTTTTAGAACATTTTGAAGGTCGGATTGGGCAACAGAAATCATAGGCAATAGAGTTGCTATTGCTAGAAATGTTTTGAATTTCATAATTTATTTATAAGTTTAATATATAGTTATGTTCAACTAATTCATTAAAGTTTTTTATTGAATTTGTCTTTCCATTTTTGAGTAAAACTACTTTGGATGATATTTTTAAAATTTGCCTATAATTATGATCTGAAATTATAATTCCTTTCCTTTTAGAGTTGTCAGTTATTAAATTACTAATTTTTTCGATATTTATTGGAGATAATCCACTAAAGGGTTCGTCAAGTAAACAAAATTTTGAAATATTGAATAATATAATTTTCACTTCTAAATATCTTAATTCGCCAGTTGAGATTTGACTAATTTGTTTACCTCTAATTAGGTTAATATTATCATCGTTGTAAAACTCTTTTAACTTAGAGTCTTCAATAGAAAGATGGATTGATTTTTTAACTGAAAATGAAATAGGTATAAAGCTAGATTGATTAAGAAAACTAATATTATTTAAAATCAGTTTTTCCGTGTTTAAAACTGTACCATTTAACTTGATGAATTTATTTTCTGCATCTTCGAGACCATAGATTATTTTAAACAATGTTGTTTTTCCAGACCCGTTTCTCCCAAGTACACCAATGATTTCACCTGTTTTACATTCTAAATATATATCAGAAAGTACTTTTTTATCTCCGAAACTCTTATTAATACTATCTATTATTAAAGTGTTTAACATAAGTATGTAATTATACTGAATAGAAAAACAAAAGTTAGGTTGAGCAAAAAGCAATACACAATTAATTCAGTTTTGGTTAAACCATTGTTATAATAAAATAGATACTCTACTTTTCTTTTTGGGTAAAGCTCTCTAATCAGCAAGGTTATAAAAAAGCCAAAAGTCAAAAAGCAAATAACAAATGATTTAACATCAATAAAAACTAAACTCAAAAGTGAAAGAAAGAAATTTAGAATGAAATTACTTTTAAAAAACGAAAAAACATTTAACCATTTTTTATTCATCGATAAATTATAAAATGTTGATAACTAAAAAATGGTTAAATATAATTATTATTTGTTATAAGCAAAAAACACATTGATTACAAGACTGAAGCCATAAAAAACCACATCCATGTTCAGTTACAATACACTTTGTACCTGTAGTTCCCATACCTATGCACCATCTACATGAGCAATTACCCCTAGCGCTTATATCGTTTATGTTATTAAAAGGATTTAAATTTTTTAAATCAATAATATACGAATCAGAAAGTTTTTTACTGTCTATAAATTTGTTATTATAATTATAGTCTTCTAATCTTTCAAACATATATCCAAAGTCTTTTGCAGGTGTTATTTTTGCCAATTCGGATGCAGTTATAAAAAAATCTTCCTCAGGATTATTATCAACACCATCTTTGAAATTTTCATAAAGTTTATTTATCAATGCTAAATGCTCTTTTGGAAGATTTAATTTGCTAAGTTGACTAAATTTATCAAGCCATAGTTCTTTTTGTTGTTGGTCGGATAATTTATTGTAAGCATCTACAACCTCTTTTTGACTTTTTTTTCCTTCAAGAAATTTTGCTCTAACATTTTGTGCATTAACATTGCTCATTAATAAAACCGTGGCTATCAAGCCAAAAAATAATTTTTTCATTTTTAATTGTTTTTAAAATTATACATTTTTTTCTTTTAACAAAACTTTTTCGCGATATATTTTGATGTGGTAAAATTGCTAAGTGTAAGACAGTTTTCCTAAAAGAATGTTGGTAATTTCAAAGAATTTCTTGCTAATTTTCAGCAATTTTCTTGTAATTAAAAAAAACTCTTAATAGTATTATAAAAAAAGTGTATATTATATGAGATAATTCTTCATAAGTTACACAATAAAACAACTTGTTTTTCGTTATACTATTCACAACTTTTAAAACCTAACCATCATGACCACAGGAACTAAGATAAAGATGCTCAGAGAAAAAAAGAGATTATCTCAAGAAGAATTAGCTCATGCTATAGGAGTAACGCAAACTACTATTGGCAACTGGGAAAGTGGTAAAAGTATAAAGCACGAATATATCTCAAAATTGGCTGAGACATTAGACACTCCGATAGATTATTTGTTAACAACACAACCCAAACAGGTTCTGAAACTACTACTAAAATACCTAATTTTGAAATCAGCATCAAAGCTCCCAATAATTTGTTTGATGATTTGAACAAAAAAATAGATTTCTTGATTACCAAGTTTGATCAAACCCGACCATAGTTTATGAAGTCAAATAAAATATAATCAGTAGTGAAATAATAAATCCCATCTCGATAAAAAAGAGACGGAATTTTTTTTTGTAAACTAGCCCAAGTTATGGTTTTGGTTTGGCTACTTTTTTAGTATCATCAACTAAAAATCCATTTATGAAATTGTTTTGTCAATATATGAAAATGATAAATTCATATATGATTATCTACTATTTATATATGAAAATGGGCTATTCGTAATTAAAAATTTAAATTATTACTTCCCCTCTTTTCGTCTTTCGGCTATAAATTCATTTAGTTTTTTTCCATAAATGATTAAAAACATAATTTTTTATATCTTTGTTTAAAAAAAATTCAGAAATTGAAAATTTAACACTATTGAAAAAATGGAAACAATATCAATTGATTTACTAACAAGAAAACTTAAAAATGCTCCACAAAGTGTTTTAGAACGTGTTGTTGGATATGTTGATGCACTTATAGATCCTGCAACAAACCCTATTCCTTTCAACTTATCCGAAGAACAACAACAAATTTTAGACAGCCAACTCAACTCCGACAAAGCTACTTATACCGGAGCAGAAACACTTCATACTGAATTAAAAAAGAGGTATGAATTATAAGATTATTGTATCTCCAATTGCTTCCAAAAACATAGAAGATGCTATTCAATACTATATTTATAAAGCCAGTAAAAAAGTAGCAACTGATTTTTTAAAAGATTACAAAAAGACTTATAAAGCTTTACAAACAAACCCTTTTTATCAATTTCACGATAATAATTATCGTTTTTTACCTTTTGATAAATTTCCCTACATCGCCTTTTTTATTGTGGACGAACCCAGCAAAACTGTTTTCATAAACGCTGTATTTCATACTTCGAAAGATCCTGACAAATACCCTATTAGATAACAAAAGTTTACAAATACTAAAAGTTTTTAGTTTTGTTATCTCAAAGTCAAGTTCCGGTTGTTATCGAAATTAGGAGTTTTTCTAAGGATTTCTTTTGTGGAACAAACATAACTATCTTTACTTTCCCTCTTTTCGTCTTTCGGCTATAAAATCAATTAGTTTTTTACCATACTTGGATTTAGAAATCTTGGGTGTCATTGATTTTTGAATGGTATCCAAGTATTTTAAATTAATATCATAAATCTCGGCTAGCGTAACATAGGGAGAAACTTCATAATTAGCATTGTTTACAGCAAAATTGGTAGTGTACAAATATTTTCTTTTTGTAATACCTTCTTGTTCGCTCTCAATTTTTGCAACTTCTGCCATGTCTTTATCCTTATAAGCTTTGAATTTTTTTTCAATTAATTCTAAATCTTGATCTACAAATCGAGAGGCCACTTTTTTATACTCATCATACAATTCTTGATTTTTTGAACCTGTAATCTTAACATCGGCAGTAAAAAAATCTAAAGAAGTTTCGAGTTTCATAGTTCCTTTTTCGGCAAAAAAAGCGATGTTATTATCCAATGAATTAGTCACGCCACGATCCAAAAACAGGTATAACATCTCTGGAGATTCAATATCAAATTCGCTCATAAAATGCGAGTCGCCACTTATCACAATAGTATCAATGGGAATTAAAGCAGTGTCTTTTATTCTTTGTATGTAAAGCGTTCCGTTTTTTAATCCTTTGATATTACCGTTTAATACGAAATTTTTGGTTGATTTTTTTTCGGAGCAGGACAGTAAAATAACTAAAGAAAATAGCGCGAGTAATGATTTGTACATGTTTATAAATTTTAACTTCGTTCAGCTTGACAAATGGTTTAGAGTAGCAATAATACTAAAAAAAATCCTCAATTCGGTTACCGAATTGAGGATATAAAGATATTTATAGTTTTAGATTATCCTTTTAACCATCCACTATGTAACTTCTCTTTTGTTGTGTCTGTAAAATTGTATCCTTCAACTTCATCCATTGATAATTTTACCTTCCCTTTTATGGTTTGCTCTTTACCATCTCTAGAAATTGTAACGGTTATTGGGTCATCAACTTTCCAATTTTGACTTTCCATTATCATGTCATAAATAGTATCGAGATTGTATTTTTTATCATTAATGGATACAATAACATCACCCCCTTTTAGCCCTAAATTGGTCATAAAATCATTTAATTCTGTACTTGGAATTACACTAATTTCTTTAGTTGTTGGGTTAACAGTTATGTAAGGAGTTGATTGATCTTTTAAAAATGGATTAATTGGCTTTTGAACTTTGGATTTCGTCACACCCATTTTTGCATAGAAAAAATCATAATTAATTGGTGTTTTTCCCGCAACATAAGTGTTTAAAAACTCACCTACTTCGGGATAAGTTAACGAAGTTATTTTAGCAAATAGCTCTTCATCATCAAATGGTTTTTCTGTACCATATTCTTTTGACAATTTTTTCATTAAGTCTAATATGCCTTTTTGTCCATTGCTTTTTTCACGAATAATAATATCAATACACATTCCAATTAAGGCCCCTTTTTCATACACATTTAAATACTGGTCTTTGTATGGTTCCACTAAAACATTAGCACTCATTTCAGTAAATGGCATAGTATCATTCAAAGTAGCCGCATTTCGAATTTTTCCGTTCATTCTTTCATAAAATTCATCCGCACTAATTAATCCTTGATTTACTTGAAATAAATTGGCGAAATATTCGGTAACGCCTTCATACATCCATAAATGTTTTGACATTTTTGGATTGTTGTAATCAAAAAATTGAATCTCTTTAGAGTGAATACTTAATGGCGTTACAATATGAAAAAATTCATGTGAAACCACATCTTTCATTTGTTCTGCTATAGCTGCCGCAGGCATCATTTCTGGAAAAACAACCGTGGTAGAAGTGTGATGCTCTAATGCTCCAAATCCTTTGGCATCATCTCCTTGCATATCCGATAGATAGAGTAAAACCGTATAGCGTTTGTTATTATTTATTGGGCCTAAAAAAGTTTTTTGGGCACGCATTGTTTTCTCTAAATCGGGCATTATTGATTTGGCAGAGTGTGTACCACTTGGAGAATATACACTTAACAAAATTTCCATTCCATCTACCATAAAAGTTTCATAATCAGGTTTGGAATACATAATTGGGTTATCTGTAATTTCAAAATAGCGTGTGGCAACAAAATTATCAATGGTATCACTTTTGTTTGTATCGATAAGAGAAGTAGCTCCAAATAAAGTGGCAGGATGTAATACAGTTAGCACATAATTTATTTCTGTTTTACCTTCAAAATAACCCACAAAACAATGGTTGTTTAACATAAAGTTTTTACCTTCAAGAATATTGCTTCCAGCCGGTGAAAAAATATCTTCTTTACCAAATCCCCCACCTTTTTCAGTATCATAAGTATCATTTACCCAATAGGTTATTTTTGATAATTTTTTAGAATTGCTGATTTTCCAGGAATTGTCATCGGTTTTTGTCGTAGCTAATTCTTTTCCTTTGGCGTCAAATGCTTTTAAATCATCTATTAGTTTTCCGTAATTATCTGTTGAATAGGTTCCAGGAACTGTTTTTGGTATGTGATAAACAACTTCATTCGAGGAGAATTTTGGTGGTGTAACCGTTACCATTACTTTATCGTCTTTCACTTGATTTAAGTCGATGGTAACTTTTACTTCCTCGGTTGTAGCTTTTTTTTGTGCAACGGCATTAAAACTAAATAATGATAGTGTAAGAATGGCACTCAGAATATGTATTTTCATTTCTAATAATTTAAAATTTTTAAATAAGTCAACAAAAATAGTTAATAGTTACAAAAAGAAGATTTTATTTGGAAATGATTAACTTTTATTCATAAAAAAAACTCTTGCAAAGCAAGAGTTAATATTTAATCCAGTTTATTTTTAAAATAATATTTACTGTCTAAATCATCGTCAAACTCATCGATGATTGGTTTGGGTTTGGGCTTACTTCCAGACGCTTTCTTTTTCCAAAGCTCAAATTTATCTTTGGATAAACGTTTACGCATCAATTCGGTTACATCATTTTCTGAAAGACCAAATTCTTCTTTTATTACTTCAAAAGGTTTGCGTTCCTCTTGTGCCATGGAGACAACTCTTTCAATTTTTTCGTTGTCAAAATCTGCAAGCTTACTTTTTTTCATTTCTGTAAAAGTATTTAATTAAATAGTTTTTATCTGATTAATTTATAATTCAATATTAGTAAAAAAAATAATTACTTTTCAAAACAGTATGAAATTTTTTCAAGTACTACGAATTTGAGGATCGATATTTTTGAAAAGGAATTGATAATAAATTTGATAACTTGTTGTTTACTTCAGGTTTCATGTGTGTATCAACGCCATACACTTACTTGTCTCTATCCAAGGTTTTGAAAGTACCAAACAATCTATCCCAAACCGAAAATATATTGCCATAATTACTATCTGTGTAAGGTAAAACATAATGATGATGGACTTTATGCATGTCGGGTGAAACGATAAAATAACTTAAGAAATTATCCATTTTTTTGGGTAACGATATATTGGCATGGGTAAATTGTGTAGAAAGAACAGACATTGTTTGGTATAAAAACACCAACCACATTGGGCAACCAACCAAAAAAACTCCCAACGTTGTAAAAATAAAACGAATAACACTTTCCCCAGGATGATGTCTATTGGCTGAAGTCGTATCTATCCAAGTATCGGTATGGTGAATGAGATGAAATCGCCATAGAAATTTGACTTTATGCTCAACCAAATGAGCCAAATAAGCTCCAATCAAATCCAAAAGTAGCAATCCAACAATGGCAAACAACCAAGGATTCAATTCGGGCAACCAATTTAGAATTCCAAAACTATTTTCGGTTGTCCATTGGGCCGTTTTGAGTAATAGTAATGCCAAACCAAAATTGACAACTATAGTAGTTAGGGTGAAAAAGAGGTTTATTCCAGCGTGTTGCCATTTGTTATATTGAAACTTTACAAAAGGAACTGCGGTTTCAATTAGCCAAAAAAAAGCAATTCCACCAGCCAAAATCAAAGCTCGGTGTGAAGATGGAATTGTTGAAAAATAATTAATTATCTCATTCATGGTTGCTATTTTATTCAAATATAGTAAAATACTAAATTATTTAATTATTCGGAAAGTGAGATTAATTCTTGGTTCAATTATTTTGGCGGTTTTCGGAATTTGATGTTTCCAAAAGTGCTGTGTTTCACCTTTCATCAAGAGTAAACTGCCATGTTCAAGGTTTATTTTTATTTTTTGTTCCTTGATGGTATTGTGCCGTAAATGAAAACTTCTTTCAGCTCCTAAACTGAGAGAAGCGATAACTGGATTTTGACCTAATTCTTTTTCGTTATCCGCATGCCAACCGTTGCTGTCTTTTCCGTCGCGATAGAGGTTGAGTAAAACGGTGGTGAAATTTGCTTTAGAAACCTCTTCGATTTCGTCTTTAATTAATTGTAACAACGGATTCCACGGATGAGGTTGCATCACAATATTTGAATACGCGTAAGGTTTGCCTTCATTACCAAAAAGTGCTGTCAATCTGGGTTGTGAATAGGTTTTGCCAAAAACAGTAATATCATCTTGCTGCCAAGGAATTTCATTTTTGAGTTTCTCAAATAATTCATTGGCTCGATTGCTTTCAAAGAAATTTGGATAATATTCTATGTCAGCGTTTGGTAGATTAAACTGTAATTTATCTTTGGTAAAAAGTGAATTCATAGTACAAAAATAAAGAGAAAACATTGAAATTAATCAACGTTTTCTCTTCACACTATTGAGGATTGTATTTTATGCTTCTGAATGATCTTGCAGTAGATTTTTATATACCAAACCTGCCACAACAGCTCCTAAAATTGGTGCCGCCCAAAATAACCAAACTTGCGATAAAGCTTCACCTTGCACAAATACTGCTTGCGACAATGAACGAGCAGGATTTACGGAAGTGTTGGTTATTGGAATACTTATTAAGTGAATTAATGTCAACGCTAAACCTATAGCAACTCCAGCAAATTTTCCATTAGCAAATTTATCTGTAGCACCAAGAATTACGATTAGAAAGAAAAATGTCAAAATGAATTCAGCCATAAATGCAGATTGCATGGAATAGCCATCAGGAGAAAAAGCCCCAAAACCATTGGAAGCAAAAGCACCAGCTTTGGTATTATCAATTGCAAAACCAGCTTTTCCAGAACAAATGGCAACTAAAGTTCCAGCCGCAGCTAATCCACCAACACATTGAGCAACAATATAGGGTGCTAATTCTTTAGCCGAAAAACGACCGCTTGCCCATAATCCAAAAGAAACTGCTGGATTAAAATGACCTCCAGAAATGTGACCAACAGCATACGCCATAGTCAAAACAGTTAATCCAAATGCAAGTGAAACTCCAACATATCCAATGCCATTCATGCCATCAGTGTTGTTGCTACAAGCGATAAGTGCGCTACCACAACCGCCAAAGACAAGCCAATAAGTGCCAAAAAATTCTGCGAATAATTTTCTCATATGTTTTAAATTTTAATCACGTTGTTTTGTTATATAATTTCAAATTCAAAAATATAAAAAAATACTTTGGAGAAAATTATTGATAAATAAACTTATTAACAGTCAAAAGTTACATTATCCTTTTTTTAACCATAATATTCATTATAATTACTGCTATAATTATTAACAAAATTCCAATCCATTGCCAAAAATTAACGGTCTCATTTAGAATAATGAATGCCATTAAAACGGAAACTGGCAATTCCAAAGCGGAAACAATACTTCCCAATCCAATACCGGTTAATGGAAAACCTGCGTTTAATAATATAGGTGGAATAACGGTACCAAAAAGTGCAATTAAAATTCCCCATTTATAAAAAATGTCATAATTGAATGGTGTATGCTGCGTTAAAAAAGCAAAGAGTAACACAATTATTCCTCCACCCAAAAGCATGTATAAACTTCGCTGAGCTGAGGAAATAGACGTAGCAATTTTATTTGCTGCATACATAGTTGTGGTGAAAGAAGCAGCAGCAAGTAATCCTAGAACAATACCTTTCCAATCAAGTTCGATTGTATCATTAAAAAGATTTGTTGCCAAAGCTGTTCCGAGTAAAACAATCGATACAGCAACTATTTTAATTCTAGAAGGCAACTTTTTTTCTAAAAACATTTCCAAAACAACTCCCATCCAAACAGTTTGCATTAACAAAACGATACCAATAGAAACAGGAATGTATTGAACTGCTAAATAATAAAAAATGCTTGTTAATCCGGTTGAAGTTCCCACTAACATTAATGATTTTATTTCTTTAGATGTTGCCTTTATGACTTTATTCCCTTTTCTATTTTTTTGAAATAAATTAATAATTAGTATCAATAAAATACCAATTACAAATTGAGCCGTAATAACTTCAGCCGGAGTATAATGAAGTCCTTGTGAACTTGTATCAGCATACGCTAATTTTACAAAAGTAGCTAGCATACCATAGCTTGTAGCTCCAAGTCCAACAAGAAAAACTCCCTTCAGCATTTTATTTCCAATCATTAGTTTCTTTTTTAAAAAGCGGACAAAGATATAGAATTGAAATTGTTCTTCAGAAGTAAAAAACAAAAACCGCCTCGACCAAACGAAACGGTTTTTTAATGGAGCCGGCGGAGGGACTTCCCGAAACAAGTTCGGGATAAACTTCTCGTCCTAATTTCTTATAAATAAAAAACCGCCTCGACCAAACGAAACGGTTTTTTAATGGAGCCGGCGGAGGGACTTCCCGAAACAAGTTCGGGATAAACTTCTCGTCCCAAATTCATACAAACAAAAACCGCTTCGACGAAACGAAACGGTTTTTTAATGGAGCCGGCGGAGGGACTCGAACCCACGACCTGCTGATTACAAATCAGCTGCTCTAGCCAACTGAGCTACGCTGGCCAACTCAACTCGTGTGCAAATATAAAAGTCAAATTTAATTCACCAAAATATTTGAGAACTTTTTTCTATTATAGTGCGTTGATTTTTTCAACCAATTGATTTGCGGTTTGTTCTAATTCTACATTGATTTGTTTGAAATGCGCTTTTTTATTTTCTACTTTTTTAGCATTCACTTTTTCAATCAAACCATCGAAAGACGAAATCGCTTCGTCAATAATTGCATTTGTTTTATCAGAAGGTTTTCCTATAGTTGTCATCTCATATATATAAACCGCTTCAATAATATCACCTAATACAAAATTGATGTCTTTTTTTAAATTCTTAACACTTGGCATTTTCTTTTATTTTTAAAATTTAACTATGTTCCGTTCGACCTCTCGGTCTCGGGTGGTGCAAAACTACATTAAATCTTTAGAATACAAACTACGAAATATAAATTTCTAAGATGGAAGCGCTACCAGACAATTCAAAATTAGTTAAAGCTGCAGGAATTAAGACCGTATCTCCTTTTTGATAATAAAAAATTTCTGTATTAAATTTCAATTCAAAACTTCCATCAACGCACATGTAAACCGTGAAAGAAATTTGATTTTTATTCACTTTTACTGCTCCATTTAAAGGAATAATATTAGTGGTGAAATAACGACAATCAACTATTGTATTTGATTGGTTTTCATTTTTTGAATAGTATTTTTGAGCATCAACAGTTTCATAATTGATAGCTTCTAACGCTAAATCAATATGCAATTCGCGTTTATTTCCATTGGCATCTACTCTATCAAAATCATAAACTCTATAGGTAACATCCGATGTCTGTTGGATTTCGGCTACTACAATTCCGGCACCAATGGCATGAATAGTTCCCGTTTCTAAGAAAAAAACATCGCCTTGTTTTACCTTTTTAGTATCCAGAATATCAACAATTGTTTTATTATTAAGATGTTTCAAATACTCTTCTGGTGTAGACTTTTCCTTAAATCCTACAATCAATCGGGCATTTTCATCAGCTTGCATCACATACCACATTTCGGTTTTGCCAAAAGAATTGTGACGTTTTTTGGCCAATTCGTCATTTGGATGCAATTGTATGGATAAATCTTCGCGAGCATCAAGGTATTTGAACAATAATGGGAATTGTTTGCCAAATTGCTTATAAGCTTTTGTCCCTAATATTTCGTCTGGAAATTCATTGATTAATTCGTTGATTGATTTTCCTTTGTAAAAACCATTTGCGACTATACTTACATCGTTTTCAACGGTAGATATTTCCCAACTTTCGCCAGTAATATTAGATGATATGGGTTTGTTGAGATATGTTTTTAATTTAGTTCCACCCCAAATTCGTTCTTTCAAAATAGGTTCAAACTGTAAAGGATATAGTTTCATTTGGAAGGAATTATCAAGCAAACTTATAATGTTTTTAAAACCTTGAGCGCTTTTGTGATATGAATTTTTGCCAAAGTAGAATCAAAAACAAATTGCACTATCCCATTTTTATCAATCACATAAGTGGCTCTTCCGGGAAGCAACCCTAAGAAATCGTTGGGGACACCAAATGCAGTTCTGATTTTTTTGTTTGTATCAGAAAGTAAAATAAAAGGAAGTTTATACCTTGAGGCAAATTTTTTATGCGATGATAAACTGTCACTGCTAATACCGATAACTTCTGCTCCTAATGCTTTAAAATCTTCATATTGGTCTCGAAAAGTACACGCCTGAATGGTACATCCTGGTGTGTCATCTTTTGGATAGAAATAAATTACCATGGGCTGTCCTATATAATCCCGAACTTCAAAAGAATTTCCATTACTATCTATTGCAGTAAAAAATGGAATTTTATCGCCTACTTGCAGTGCCATTATTCGCCTTTATAAGTTACAAAATTTCGAGGTGTTTCATAAAGAACAACTTCTAAATCTTTATTTGTGTCAATTTGTTTTCTGAGTTTTTGCCAAATAACCACAGCTATATTTTCGGCAGTTGGATTTAAATCTTTAAAATCGGGAACATCCAAATTTAGATTTTTATGATCGAAAGCATTTTCAATATGTTCTTTAATTAAATCGGCTAGAATTTTTACATCCATTACAAAACCTGTTTCTTGGTCAATTTCTCCTGTAACCGAAACGATGAGTTCATAATTATGTCCGTGAAAATTGGGATTATTGCACTTTCCAAAAACGACATCGTTTTTTTCCATCGACCAATCTTTTCGATACAATCGATGGGCGGAATTGAAATGTGCCTTTCTTGATACGGTTACTTTCATAGTGATTTTAGATTTTTGATTGTCGATTTAAGATTGTTGATTGTGAATAGGTGATTGTTTTTTAAATTAGGAAATCTGTCATCAACTGTCAGCAATCTTATATCTTATGGTCTTCAAGGTAATGATAAAATTCGTCAAAAATAATTTTAAACCAAATGGTATAAATATCAGGATTTTGAATCATGTCTTTTCGCACTTCTTCAATACACATCCATTTCCAGCTTTCTACTTCATCTGAATTAATCACTGGTTCATCATCATAACGCCCAATCATCACATGATCTAATTCGTGCTCTGTTAAACCATTATCAAAAGGCGCTATATAGATAAAATGAAACAGTTCTTTTAACTCGGTTTTAATACCCATTTCTTCATACAAACGGCGTGTTCCTGCTTGAATATTAGTTTCTCCTTCTCGCTGATGACTGCAACAGGTGTTTGTCCACAGCAATGGCGAATGGTATTTTTGATGTGCTCGTTGTTGCAACATGATTTCGTTATTTTTATTTAACACAAAAACCGAAAAAGCACGATGCAGAATCGCCTTTTCATGAGCTTCGAGTTTGTTCATCAAACCAATTGGTTCATCTTGTTCATTAACCAAGATTACTTTTT
>Ga0208853_1000296_pt1 | contig 15125 bp, 22 predicted proteins | sample LakMenEpi03Oct11_FD_150667 | JGI IMG/M metagenome (GOLD analysis project Ga0208853, IMG submission 150667) | Freshwater microbial communities from Lake Mendota, WI - 03OCT2011 deep hole epilimnion (SPAdes) | ecosystem: Environmental > Aquatic > Freshwater > Lake > Epilimnion/Euphotic zone ... | reverse complement strand
GAACTGCAATCCACCACCTTCATCAATCAACTGCGATGCTTCCCTTTCGCTTATCACCTTGCCGGCTCCCTCACTTGCCGCCTGCACCATTGTTATAACGTGCTTAAAGGTTAAGGACTGGCCATTATACATCTCCAACATCTTACCTATTGGCAAGTTGCCATTCATTTCACAGAATCGGTGCATCGCCCAGTTATTCCATAACAAACTAACTGCGCCCGTTGAAGTTTTTAACTCAAATGCTACGGGCATAAATTAGTATGTCTTTGTTTGGGTGAGTGGAGCATTCTGTACCTGGAACTCCGCATCAAACTTCAGCAGGTCTTTGTCAGTAGCATCCAATGAAAGCGAAGTAACAAAGATGTTACCGCTATACACGATGTCACCGGATACAGTAACTGCAGGGCCGAAACGGGCAGGGATTGAATCACGGTTTACAAGCATTTGATACAAACGGTCATAGCTTTCACGGCTACCGCTACCTGTTTGGTCAATGGCATTACCACTGCAACTGATTGTCTGACTTACAGAATTACCGGGCAGTTGCTCATCGCCACATTTACTATCGGCATCAATGGCATCACGGGTGATCTCCATTGAATTGGATGTAAGGCAAGCAACAACAAGGAAAGTACCATTCCTGTCGAAGTCCAACTGAAGGATTATGTCCCTCGCATTTACAAAAGTGTAACTCATATTTATTGTGTTTGTGAAATTATAAATTCATACCGCAAAATTACACGAAAAGTGTTATCAAATGGATCCAAGTCCTCCAGGTTAGTTACCGATGCCAATACCACATTTTTACAATCCCACCCCACAGGCAACACAACCACCGTATCACTATTCACCGCACCCATCACCGCATCCGCTATTTGCTCTGCCCTCTTGAACCCAAAGTTACTACTTTTCGTTGTTATATCTATGTTGACGGAAACCATGTTAACGTAACCTTCTTTGCCTTGTTCCTGCCCGGATGTTCTACCTGTAATGGTAATGTATTCAGCCGGCTCATTGGCAGGCACCATAGCATCGTACACATCAACATAGGTATAGGCGGCAAGTTGGGTAACTAACCATTGCTTTATCGGTATGGCAGGGTTTTTCATTATCATGTGAATAATCTTCTTAATCTTCTCAGTAACTTAGGTTTCTCTTGCTCATACGCAGGCAGCATAAATGGTTGTGCTGGAACTCCTTTAGTCAATATTTTTCGGATAATTACAAATGCAAACTTTTTATCTATTCCTTTTCTACTCATCCACAACTCAATGGCTTTATAAAATTCTTTCATTGTGCTACCCTTTTTCCCTTTAAATTGTGCTGCAAATGCTTCATATCCGGCAGGTATACGGGCATTGCCTTTAGTACCAAATTCCACATATGGAGCATAGCCTTCCGTACTAAATACTGACTTGAATAAGTCATTGCTTAAATCAATATTAATTGATTGCTTTAATTTACCAAAATTACCGGGGGCATTTCGTTTTGCGTTCTTTTGTATAGCCAATGCACTTGCTGCTAATTCATTACTTAATACGGTTGTTGCGTTTGTATTAATGCGGTTAATTGCATTTTGCAACTCTGGTATTCCTGATATGTTTAAAGCAAACCCCTGCGCCATTACTTAAAGATTTGTATTTCCAAATATTCATCCTTATTCTCCACATTCGTAATAGAGTGGATGCTATATTGCTCACCGCTTATCTCTAATCTGTAGGTCTGATCAATCGTGAGGGGGTAGCGCACGAATACAGTAGCGGATGCCGTGTAACTTACCTGCGCTGCAATCAAAGAACGGCTATCGCCAAGCGGAATAAACATACCCCAAATGGTGGCAGTATTCGCATAGGTAACCGTATAACCCCCCTCACCATCGCTCACCTGTGTAGGTGCAAGTACACCAATCGGCTCATGCAATAGTTCTGCTGACAGATAATTAGGTCTTGTTCCCTTTAACCTCATAGTATTGGCGATTGACGGGTGAACTGCTGACACGCTCTCCATGCTTTCTCACAAATACCAGTACCCTCATTTTCGGCCCCCCTATTTTCGTACATATAATTCACCTGGTCAAGAATGGCGAACTTCAATGCAGCAGGGACATGGGTATAACCTACCGTATATTCGGCTCTCATATTCTCTATCTGTGGAAAAGTAATTCGGGGATAATTACCGCCTATGATTTGTTTGTCAGTTAGGATTGTACCGGTATAATCATCGTACAAAGTAATTGCTGAAGTAATCGGGCCGTATGGCAGTTGATATGCACCACCCTTATTGCTGAACCATACTTTCACCTGCTTTGTTATTACGCTGATACCTGCTGCATCTTCGATTATCTTCCGGGCAGAACTAATTAGTTGCGAAACCTGTGCATCTTCGCTTGTATGGCTTAACCTAATGTATAGTTTAGCCTCTGCAAGCGTTACCGGCTCCGCATAGCTTACCTCCGTTACCTGCGAATCTATTGTATAAGAGTAGTTACCCATTGTTCAAAATTTAATAATTTATCATGCGGCCTTAACTGCTCTGCCCTGTCAAATGCCGCCCTACTGCAAAGTTCGTAATTATTCACCACATTTTTGATAGCGTTCACCCATTGGTGAGGGCGGTCAGGGCTGCAATAGATACCGGCATCCCCACAATTCTCACGGAGTGCAGGTAAATCACTTACAATGCAAGGGATCCCCGATGCCATCGCTTCCGTTGCCGTTCTACCCCAACTCTCATACTGCGAAGGCATGAGTAGTATCTTTGTTCGCCTGTATGCGTTCCTAATATCCGGTTGATTAGCCATGTAAGTAACATTCGGCAAGTCCTTGTATATCTGTTCACCATAGCCACCCTGCACGGCAAGGAACTTGTATTCCGGCATCATTTGTGCCACCTGGTAGAATAGTTCGGCCCCCTTATTTCGATTGAGATTAATTAGTGTTATTTCCTCCCCACGTTCAACCCTATAATGGTCAATATTCACCGGTGGTTGAAGTATGAATGAGTTGTTGGGATATTTGCCGTGTTCACTTCCCCAATGGGAATTATACACAACGTTTATATGCTGATTCCGTCTGACGGAAATATAGTTAAAGGTATTGTGAGCAAACCAAACGGCCGGCTTCTTTGTCTTTTTGCAGTCCTCTGCCACATCTGCTGCAAAATCTAATTGAGTGAAAATTATATCTGCCCAATCATGGTGAAAGTACCAATCATGTGAGCGATTAAAAACGGGTATTCCTTCGTACTCATAGTACTCATTGTTCATTGCGGAGGTCATGACCTTGACGAGATGGCCACGCTCCATTAACCACTTGTTGATTTCGTGTGCGTTCCATTCCGAGCCGGACTTTGCCTTCGGGAGATATTGTTGAACGTGCCACAAGACACGCATTTTTCGAGGGTTTTCGTTCACGCTTTTTCATGCTAATAATAAGGGGGATGGAATCCCACCCCCCTCATTGATTTTAGATAGTAGCGTAGATAGCGGAGTTAGGAAGCATCAAGTTGATGGCTTCGTAACACTCTATACGGGCAGTAACCATGTTGGTTACGAAGTTGTTTTGATCTTCGTAACTCAATTCAATGTTTACACCGTTCACCTCTACTCTTTCGAGGAAGCTATTGTCTATCAAGAAAGCACGGTCATTAGGCACCCAGTTGCAACCAACGATAGGTACACCGGCAATGTTTAACACACCGGATTGACCGATAGTAAGACCACCGGCACCCATGTAGTAACCATTGGTGAATGATTCGTTCAGCAGCAATGACCATTGTGCGTTAGAAACAAACACAACAGATGCAGCAAAATCACCTGTACGCAGGTTACCAATCAACTGGATAATCTTACCCAAATCAGCAGAAGCAGAAGTAGTGGTAGAACCAGTAGCAGCACCGGATACAGTAGAGAAGAAAGCAGAGTTTTCTGCCTTGAAGAAATCACGAGTTAACAAACGGGGTAACGTTTGGCTCATGAATGGCAGAGATGCAAGCATCTGGCGGCTGAATTTGCTGAAACCAGCGATGAACTGATTTACAGTCTTTACTTCAGTCAGAGAGTAGTTATTCTCCTGCTTCAGTGAACCTTCAAGTTGCGAAGCGATGTTGTTGGCATTACCAGTAGCCTCACGATAGGTTACATACAAACCGGTCGGGCTTTGAGTGGTAGGCACAAAATCACGGAAGTTAACCAGCTGATTAGGTTGGATTGCTTGGCGGCTATTGTAAGTGGCAACGCTATCACCGGAAAGGTTAGAAGCCAATGTGATGGTCTTCACCTCTGGCAGTTGAATGTGCAAACGGCCATTCTTTCTCATTTCCGCTTCGATGTTAACTCCTTCGAGTTTCTCGGCAAGTGCTTCGCTGAATGATTTGCCTTCGGGTTGACCTTTCTTTACTTTAGTGGTCAGGGCATCGAATTGAGATTGCATAGCATCTTTGAACTCTTTAAGTTCAGCAGCGGTGGCAACTGATTCGAGTTTAGACTGAAGTCCGGCTACAACGGATTTGGCTTCAGCAGCATCGGTTTTTGCGTTGGCACTATTGGCCAGTACTTGCGTAAGGTTATCACCGATTGATTTTACCTCCGCAGCGATTTGTTCTTGTGTCATTTTACAAGTGTTTTAAATCTGTTATTTAATTGTTTGAGTGCATCAAATACTACTGCGCTATTATCTTCCGGGTCAAGTGTTGCTGCGGCAACGGGTTGAGTGGTGAGTTCTGATATTGCAGTTTGTATCTGTTTTATTTCAATCTCCAATAGGGAGAAAGTGTCATCTGTAAATGTTCCGTGCTTGAACGCTTTGATTAGTTTCTCCAATCTCCCGTTTAGCGTTTCCTTCACTACTTCCGGCTCCATTCCCTTGTAGATGGATATTGTCGGAGTTTCGGGGTTTGCAGCCCATAGCACCGCACTACCTTCGTAAAGCATAAGTTCTGTAATGGTGCGAATACCGGTACTATTATCCATTTCGGACTTGATAGTGCTAAATCCGATTGAGTGCTGATTGATTAACCCTGCTTCATATAATTTCAGCATATCTTCACCCATTTCCGTTTCAATAACTTCTGTTACGGCTATAAGCGCATCGCCTTCAACATAGAGTTCCTTTGGCTTACCCAAAGCATACTTCATCGAAGTCTTATGGTCAACTAATGACCAAATAAGATTCTTCCCTTGCGGCCCTCTTGCAGTAATTGTCCGAGTAAATGCAGCAGGACTGATAATGTCATTGTCAAGGTCAACATTGCTCATTCTTGCCCACACGGCTTTCACCTTACGGCTTTCTTTGTCAACATCTTCGACCCCATTCATTATATCCTTAACGCTATATTGCTTCATTCAATAACATTTGTAATTGCAAAAATAAGCTATTATTCCACATACTCCACAGGGTGCCGACCGGCCCCTTTAGATTGCCTTGTATTGATACGGGCATATCGTTTTCATCCCTCACTACTTCAAAACCAACGGTGCATCTGCAATTACACACATTCCCTGCACTTGCCCTGCTATCACCTGGATATTCCATCTGTTCTACACTACCCATACCGGGTACGGTGAAAGGCTCATCTACTGCTACACGCTTTCCATCCATGTGCAAATGGTCGAACTTATCACGGGGGATTCTTCGTGTACGGTCATCTGTTATTGCTATCCATTCTTTTTCGGTTTGCAGCCCTGTTGATACGGCACCAAGTAACGCTCCCTGATTTGCGGCCCTTGTTGTTTCTGTTCTGGCAATAAGTTCTGCACGGTAAGCATTGATACCTGACTTTTCTAATTCAGTCATCATTTGCGTAATGCTCCACCCCTCCTGCATTCCTTTAATCAATACTTTGCGAATAGTTTCCTTCGTGGTTGATGTAATGCCATCGGTGAGCATAGTCAATCCTTGATCTAAAAACATCTTAATCACTATCGCCCATCTTTGTTGAGGTGTCAAGTTATCCTTTATACCTGCCTTTCGCCTAATCTTATCATAGTTATACTTCGCCATTGTCATTCCTGCACCTTGATGCAGTTGGCTGATAATTCGTTTCAGTCCGCTTTGGTCGGGTTGTTCGCCATTGAGTATAGCTTTGCATTGCTTATCAAGTTCCTTCTTGATTAGCACCCTATACTTCTTCCGGTATTTATTGTAAAGTTGGCGGTACATCGGGCAGATTAGTAAAGTCATCCATTGGCATCAAACCTTGTGGGATATACAACTTTTGATAATCTTCAAGCGGCACATTGGGATCCGGTTCGATACCCATCACTTTGAGTTTCTGCTCCGGGGTCAGCCACCATGAAGTATTCAGCCATTGCGCTTGTGCTTCCCTGTTGGCTTCGAGTTCTTGATAAACCGTTAGGTCGAAGTCCACGAATATGTCGGTATTTTTATACCCCCAATCAGTTTTCATTTTGCGATTAAGGTTATCCCGGATGGCGATAAGTTCGGGAAGTACGGCCCGTAATGTCAGCGACTTTTCCGCCTCTCTCATATTGTTGTAGGTGGCCGCATCCTGTGAGCCCAACAACACCGGTGGTACACCATAGATTGAGCATAACGCTTCTTTATCCCATTTCTCCGATTCGATTAGTTGCAGGTCTTTGGCAGGTAATCCTATCTGTGTCCATCCTACTTTATACCCACTCACGGCTGCACTTCCATGCTTGCCGGCACCGGATGCCATTGATATTTGCGTTTTAAGTGCCTGTGCTTGTGCCCCACCGCTTAATGGGTCGAATCGTAGATCATCCATGTAAAGTACCCCTTGCGGCCCCATGTTGTCGAACATCGCAACAGATGCGGTCTTTGAACTATTTGACCTGGTCAATACCTTCGATGCCGCCCGTAAAGGTGATAACCCATACAACTGCCCACCGGTTGCTGACCATTCAGGATTGAAATATTTATCATGCAGGATTTCAATCGTATTGAATGGGATGTACTGACCATAGTAAAGTTGATATGCTACCTTCTTTGGTGGGAATTGCTCAATGTCAACCTTAACTGCCATGTATTGTGCAGGTAGTACATACAACTCCATTGGCTTGCCCTTGTTCACGGAAGCATCGCCAACCATTTTCGCATAGATGAAGGAATTGCCGGTTATCTTCTTAAACCCTACCCATTGTTCGATAAGGTCTGACCATGAATCTTCGCTATTAGGATATTTCAACAACTCATTCAGTCGGGCATCGCCTTCGTATAGTTCAAAGGCCTGTTCTTTCAGTTCCTTCAGTTCTTTGAGGTCAATGGTAACGGGTGAGTTTAATTTCGCCTGGTACTGCTTTGCCTTCGCCTTATCCTTCACCTTGTAAACTCCCCAGGGTGCTACTTTCGCCTTTTGGGTAATCAGCGTAATGATGGCATATACCAAGTCATTGCCGATATAACTATCCCTAACTATTTCTGCCTGATTCTGCCCATCCCAAGTGATCAATCCCCTTTCGATTGATACTTGTACAGGTGTTTTAACGGGTGCTGCCTTGCGTTTAAGGAAATCGAATAAACCCATAATGTTTTATTTGTTATTGGCAAAATTACGATTAATTCGCCTACCATACTGCCACCTGGAATGCCGGCTTGTGTAAGTGGGTGAAGATGGCATAACGCATCGCATCTAATCCATCGTCATTCTCTTTCACTGGTTCATCAATCACATTGTCATTCTTGTCCTTCTTCCACTTGTAGGATTGCAACTCCCGAATGATGTTCTTACTACCGGATGTAACGTACAACGGATAAGATTTGACCTTCAGTATTCCCGGCCATACTTCTTTGTTTGCGGCCTGTGCATTGATGCCACCTCTGTAAAGTTCTTCAATGGATTTCGGTTCGGCCGCATCGCAGTACACGGGTTTGCGGTCTGATATATGGTCTTTTACTTCCCTGCTTATTTCGGATGGAGTTAATCCCGATTTGTAGATTAGTTCCTGCACATAGTTCGCCCCTTCATAGTGTACCACCTTAACGAGTGCCAAAGGGTGAACATATCCAAAGTCAAGTCCATAGAACACATCGCCCCCTTCCGGCAGTACATCTGTTATCTGCCATTTGGTGTAGATTATCTCCTTCGCAGCTCCCCTTTCACCTAACCCGTACACCTTCCACATGAAATCATCGGGCAGGTTCTTATACCCTTCAATGATGTCTATTTGCGTTTGGGATAAGTTGCCCTTATTGTGAATGTAGGTAGATTTTATCCGCTTATTGTTCGGATTGTCAGCAACATCGTAAACCCAACTCACGAAGTCGGCAGGGTTCCAGTCTAAAAATATTGTACCCGTTGTACGCATGGCCAACTGGTCGAATAGTGCCTTGCGGATAAGGTTGGCTTCATTGACGAAAAGAATATCTCTGCCCGGCCCCCGTGCTTTTTGCTCATCCTCTAACCCGAATAGTTCGATATAACTGCCATTAGGGAATTTGTATATGAAATCTGTGAAACTGAAATCTTCATCCTTCCACATATTCCAATCCTCCATAATGGTCTTGAAATCCCTGTATGCGCCCCGTTTGATGTGTGGGAGTGAATGCGATACGATGCTGATACGCTTGTTACGCTGCGTAGATGCTATCTGAATCAACAGTTGTACGATGGAGAATGATTTCGACGATCGACTTCCCCCCTCATTGCAGATTATCGGAAATCCCTCATTGTATGCCTTTTCATTGGCATAGAATACCGATGTCGCCTTTATCTGTTTAACTTGTTGCGATACCACACTTCTTGAATTTCTCCAGGCTTATAAAATCCTCTTTAGTTTTCTGCAGAACACAGTAAACATTCCAACCATCTGTTGTGTTACCCATAGCAGGATGCTCACCAATATCAATGAGAGAGTAATCACCAAAGCCAGCGAGTAGCTTATAAAAGTCTGTAGTATAGTAGTTGAATCCATGACCGGGCCAGTTCCCTGTCTTTGGGTTTTCGCTGACAATGAATCCCCCGACCTTAACGAGGTTGTGCTTGTTCTTCCAGCAGTTGTATATGGCTTTGATGTCATGCTTGCCGTTTGTGCCAACGTGTTCGGAGGTTCCTGCATCCACCAAAAGATCATATTGTACTCCGAAACTGTGAAGCAGGGACAGGTCGTATGGCTCACTTCCGTTCTCTCCGCTAATGTCAAATGCGACATAGTTCTTGTTTGCATAGTAGGTATCTTTAACGTATGGTGCAGGTAGTGTTGGATGGCGGTAATCATTCTGTGCGCCTAAATCCACTACCGTTTGCACTCTGTCAATAATGATGTCTATTAGTTCGATTGTTTTTCCTGTGTTGCCCATGTTATTTCTTTAAGTGTACCACAATATCCCTGTGATCGGGTGTTAGGTTACGGCTAACAATTTTGAATTTATGCTTCATAATATCTACCGTTCTGTCATCCTGGTAAAAATGCCCTATTAACATTCTATCCCCTAACTTGTATTTAGTCCAGTCATCGAAGTCGGGGAACTGCTCTTTTAGTTTGTCAAAGTTACTAATCATTATCACACAATTACCACCCTTCTTCAGCACTCTGTAAATAGATTGCAGATATTCTTTTATGGCATCATTTGAGAAATGGCAGAATACCCCGTAACTGAATACAAAGTCGATTGAGTTGTCATCTACATTTGTGCATTTGTAGTCTTGGTTATCTAATTCCTTATACTTCACATTGTGGTATCTCACTCCATCGTGTTCGGGAATCACATCTATTCCGATAACTTCATTGAATTGCTCTGATAGTACTTTTGTGAATACACCGCCGCCGCATCCTATTTCTAAACAGGTTTCAACACCACCAAACGGATAGATAATTCGGTTAATTACTTCCTGTATTCCTAACCCATATGTGAACTCCTCATAGTACCCATTGCTGCCCCAAAAGTTGATGAATTCCTGTTTCGTGAAGTCCATGTCTAATCTTTTACCCCCCAATTAATGAAGAATGGTTCAACGGGCATAAACTCACGATAAGCTAACCCACCATACGGTTGCACCTTTACACCATTGAGATTCATGATAGCTGATAATAACGATTGGTCGTGCCGGCTGCTGACATAGTGCGGATTCTTTGATTCGTTATGATGAAAGCAGTTATTGAACGCTCCCTCAATCCACTTATCGAAGATAGGTTTAGTCGCAGGGTGGTCGAAGTCGAACACTATGCAACAAGCCATTATCTGATACATACCTTTAGCGGAATCAATCTTCAGGAACTCCAATTGGTGGTCGGGGATATACTTGTGCAACGGATGCCCCTCATTGTTCCACGCAACTATACCATGCTCGGCTGCAAGTTGCCAGAGTGGGTCAGGGTTGCGCATTACTCGAATGGTTGAATCGCACCAAATAATCTTTCGGTACCCAAACTCATACGCTTCGGCTATCATTACCGGCTTGAACTGATACGGCATATTTTGATGCGACCATGATTCGTACTGCTGCGACTTCGGCCATTTGCCTTGCAGTATTTTCCTACCCCGGTATTCATCCACATAGCCATCCACACTCCGCAAATGAGTGTCATAGTCGGGAGCATTGCGATTTATAGACCGGATTAGCCCTAACATCGCCTCGTTATAGTTCTCCCTGCCTGTGGAAGAAAGGGATGTGATTACCTTGCCCATATTATTGATTATTTAATATTACCGAGCCATGAAAATCTTTAAATGTTTCCATTTTCCATTCAGTATAATGTTCTCCTATTTCTACACACGTTGTACCATCACCAGTATTTATAACTGTTCCACGGCTAGGCCAATTAAATAAAACTATTATACCGGTTTTATCACCTATCATTAATTTGGGGTACTCAGTATTTGAATCTTGTTTCTTTATTTCTACTTGTGATGTTACCTTGCCCATATTACATTTTCTAAATTGTTTAATAATTTCTTATGCAGTCCGAACCCGTTGCAGTACTCTTTAATGAGTTGGAATAAGTCAGCATTGCCATTGTGTTCAATGCATACCATTTGTGTACCAGATAGGTTGATCTGCTCCAATATCTCAAAGTCCATACCCTCGGCATCAATCGAAATGAAATCGAATACCTTGTAGGGGGAGTTCTTGACCAATGTCTTATAAGTCCACACCTCTGTCATACGTTCCTTAAACTCTGTACCATTCCATCTCTTAATCTCTGATTTCTTAATGGTGGATAGCAGCGATACATCGCCCCTGTTCAGATGTGTTCCCATTTCATGGAAAGTACAAGTGCCATCAGCCGTACCTATTGCCACATTGAACGCTTTAACCTTGTCATTGGGTGGGATCCTGTTGAAGGCATCTTCACTCGGCTCTACAAGTACTCCACCCCATCCGTTGAGTTGCAGGGAATAGGTATTGGACAAAGTTTGTCCATCATTGGCACCAATGTCAAGGAATACTCCCGATGTGCGGAAGTACTGTTCGATTACATCTTGTTCGTTGTTTTGGGAGTATCTCATTTGCCGTAGGTTTCGGTGTAGTATTTTCCTCCGCTTGCACATGGCTCACCATTAATTCCATGTCCAAATAATGCACAGTCAAACGCATCCATTATCTGCTGCTTTTCCATTTCTTTGGCTTGTTGAATAATATCTATTGGTATTAAACCAATAAAATCTTCTACTTGGTCTATTAACCAATCCACCGCCGTCTTTTGTTCCATGTTATTTCTGTTTTAGTTTTTCAATTTCCCTCTCAATATACCACTTCGCTTTTTCTAAATCCTCAATCGGATTGTCAGTCTTTCGCCCCGCCCGTGCAACATACTTGATTACATTGCCGAGCGAGAAGTTCAACCCCCATGCTTCGATAACGTTAATGGCTTCATAGGTGCCGGAGTGGTAGTAGGGTTGTGGTGGGGTTGGTTCTGTTTTGCAATAATAGCATTCTTGTACACCATTTTCTACATTTTTATTAAGCAATTGTTTAGTATCCTTACAATGTCGGCACCAATATAGTTCCATAACTTACTTATTCGTTCTAAACTGATAATGATAAAGTTCCTTCTCAATCTTGACCTCACTTTGCAGAACCTTTGCATTGTGCATTGCAGTAGCATAGAGGTAATCTTCCCCAATCTTTATGTCTTGGAAAGGAAATTTTATGGCTATCTCCCTGCGCACAGGTACAATGTGATTAGGATAGCGATAATAAGCCCCATCCTTCGCTTCATAGCCGTATTCCTTACTTATGTACCACTTCCGCTCATCCTTGCCATTGGTGGTCATTATTCCGTTAAATACGATAACATCGGGATCCTGTTGTGCTGCTTCAAGTATGTCAGCGATGTAGGTGGGTGCAATCATATCATCATCATCCACGAATACAATATACTTGCCTGTTGACTTGCCTATGAGATAGTTCCGTTTGCGCCCTGTGGACATGGCACCATTATCCGATTCAACAATGATTTCAACCTCATCAGTTAGCTGATTAGATAACCGTGCTTTCTGCTGCACTAATTCCTGCAATAGTCTGGTAAGATAACCCTCACGGCCTTGGATGGTGCAGATTAGAATTGATAGGGTCATAGTGCTTCGATTTCGGTTTTTACTTCTTGCCAATAACAATTAAATGGCGTTCCATACATTGAAAGTATACTAAACTGCCATTGAGTGTTCAATATCTCATCTACTACAATTAAGGCATACTTTTTGGAATCATACCAGTGAACACAGCCATTGGGAAAGTAAGAATTTGATTTTTCAACAATACCTGTGCCACCACCCTCTACATTATACATCTTGCTAACCAACTCTATAGCTTTTTCTTTCGGTGTCATACATTCTCATTTGGGAATCCGGCGGCTGACCGCTTAATGTAGGTTTGCTCGTCAATGTGGTAGTAACCCTGCGTGTGCCGTAACTGGGCATCAATAGGTTCTCCAGTCCAAGCAGGGTGGTAATGGTCGAAGATGCGCTCCGGCACATATTTCCACTTCCCTAACTTCTTCGCAACATCCATAGCCTCATTGTCGCACCACAGGGAGAAGTATTGTGGATGGTAGATGTAGCCAAACCGCTCATAGTACGTCCTGCCCATTATGCTCATGGTAGGTAGTAAATGATTAACCCTTCCGTCTGGGAAGTGGATGAATTGGTCAAGATTGTCAGCGAAAGCATTAATGATTTTGATGTCATAACCAGGTACAAGGAAACGCATATCATCGCTCATGTTCACCACTATATCCCCCTTCCATCCTTCCATACCCCTGTTGATGGCGTGTACCTTGCTATTGCTTTTACCGTGTGTGAAGTAGATATTCGGTTCCCTTTGCAATTCGAGGTAATGGGTACTATTCAGCGTTACATCATCATCATCATCAACGGTGATACCGATTGTATAATCCGCTTTGTGCGAATATGCCTTAATGGTGGCAATGGCAGCAGTCATTTTTGTTGGCCTACTGCGTGTGGCAAAGTTGTAGTGTATTTTCATGCGTTCGGTTCGGTTTATACAAAGGTGGCAAAAACTTTTGGTAAAGTCCATCTGTAGCCGGCACTTTAGTTTTCCACACGCAGTACATTGTTTCTCAATCGGCAATGGGTGCGCTATTTGGGTCGGGGATAATTTGGATAATGGTTTGGACGGGCTGCTGGATGTCCGCCTCTACTTTTGTCGGGATGAGTTTCGATGCCAGGCGATAGAATTCTGTTGGGTTTGTTTCTGCCCATTTCGATAACTTCAGGGTTTCATGTTCCTGCAATAGATCAAATGCTTCAGCAAAATGCTCTCTCATGCTTTTGGTTGCCTTGTTTACGGAACCCTTAACCCTTCCACCTGTTTTCCTTCCCTTTGCCATCTAACGAATTCTAATTTAGATTTAGCCACAAAGTTACCCATAACCACCCGAAAGTACCAAATGTTCGGCAAAAGTTCGCCATTCGTTCAATTTTACCCTTGTAACTCATTGATTATCAGCGATTGGTTCGAAAAGTTCGAAAAGTTCACCCGTTCACTTATCTATATCTATAGAGTAATAAGGTAATATAAAGAGATATAATTATTATTATCTCTCAAAAGTTCGAACGAATGAACTTTTGGCATTGTAGCCAATGATTATCAATGACTTACAAAAGTTCACTTGGTGAACGAATCGAACTTTTGGCTGCACTTTTGTGAAAAATTCATGCATTTCGTTCGGTAAAATTTATATCCGATATGATATAATGGTTCTGCCTATGGTAGATTTTATACCCTTAAACGTATAAAAAAACCCCTCGTTTGAGGGGTATATTGCAGGTCGCAACTGCAGCATTGGCCGATAATGAAATCAGAACAAAGTTACATCTTTTCATAAACTCCATGGCTGACTCGTTTAAAGTTTTTGGCAAAATCCTGCCTTCGCATAGCGTTCTTAAACCTTACCGGTTTAATATTCAAACGTACACAAATGGCCTCTGCTTCCTTCGTAGTAAACTTTGCCGGCAAGTTATCAACAAGTAATCGGAGATCAGTAGGAAGGCCGGATTCATTTTCCTCATAGATACTACCCAAAATATGCATAGTGGATTCAGCATACCACCGGTATAACTGCCATGCTTGGTGCGCTACCTTTGTAGTTATAACAGGTACCATTGGATTCTGCATGATGGCTATAAGATGGCAGAATCGGAAGTAATACGCTGACATCTTCGCTTCAGTACCCATCACATAGTCCTCCACCGAATTAGCTTTCCTGTCATTGGCATCCTTTCTTTGTTGCCTATAATACTTTGTTAAAATTGGCTTTGCTTCATCCGTTACTATAATTTTACGGGGTGGGTTGTCGCCTTTGCTGAACTCCTTGTTGTGTTTGTATAGTTCAAAGATTAAATCGCTCCACTCCTGGCACATGGCCCGTGTCGGGGTGAATGGGTCAACTTCTTCCTGCAACTTAATGTAATCGGATTGCACCATAAGGAACCTGGAAGCGAATCCTGACTGGATGCGGTCGGCACCGAATAAGTTTTTCAGTCTTGATGGCTGCGTTCCCATAAGCAGGGAAATATTCAGCGACTTTACAACTCTTTCCTTCGATCGATCGGCTCTAATTTGCGTATAACGGCCACCGCTAAATGCTTGGGTAAAGAAGGATATAGCATCGTTATTTGCTTTGTGCGCCCCTGCATTAAGTATCGTTTCCGCTTCATCATGGTACACACCCATACCGCCCT
>Ga0208853_1000295_pt1 | contig 15165 bp, 11 predicted proteins | sample LakMenEpi03Oct11_FD_150667 | JGI IMG/M metagenome (GOLD analysis project Ga0208853, IMG submission 150667) | Freshwater microbial communities from Lake Mendota, WI - 03OCT2011 deep hole epilimnion (SPAdes) | ecosystem: Environmental > Aquatic > Freshwater > Lake > Epilimnion/Euphotic zone ... | reverse complement strand
TATGGATGAAGCAGACGTATGTATGGTGGTGCTGGATGCAGTGAAAGGCATTTCTGCCCAAGACATCACTATTCTCAGTCTGGCCATCCGCAAAGGAAAGGGCATTGTTATACTGGTTAATAAGTGGGACATGGTGGAAAAGAATACACAGACCGCCAAAGAGTATGAAAAGCTGGTGAAACAAAAATTGGCACCTTTTACCGATGTACCCGTCGTATTCATTTCAGCCAAAGAAAAATTGCGCATTCACAAAGGCATCGAAATAGCACTGGACGTTGCAGTCCGCAGAAAGCAAAAGATACCCACTTCAGCACTGAATGATGTGATGCTGAAGGCAGTTGAGGCATACCATGCCCCGGTAGTCAGGGGACATTCGGTAAAAATCAAGTACGTTACCCAACTGCCCACACCGGTTCCATCATTCGCGTTCTTTACCAATTTTCCAGATAACATCAAGACGCCTTATAAGAATTACCTGGAGAATCAGTTACGGGCTCATTTTCAGCTAACCGGCGTACCCATAAGACTCTTCTTCAGGAAAAAATAAGTGCACCGACAAATGCGCCCCTTTTTCCGTTTTTGCTGTCAGTTTGAACCGGTGATTCCCCAAAATCATGCTTGGCATTAATATTGCAAGTGTTAAATAGACTTTGTTCTGGCGCTCGGAACTTTTTCGCGTGCCAATTTGTCGTAACTATACATAACTTATGGCTTATAATCAACAATTCAATCAGGCAGAAGAGGAATCAGATTTTATGCCCATCATCCCCATCTCGGAGGAAGACCTGGACATAGACAAAGATTTGGAGGTGCCCGATGTATTACCACTGCTACCGCTGCGGAATACCGTTTTATTTCCCGGTGTTGTTTTACCTATTACCGTTGGTAGGGACAAAAGCATTCTGGCAGTGAATGAGGCATACAAAGGTGAGAAACTGATTGGCGTTCTCGCGCAGAAAGATGCAGCAGTGGAAGACCCCAGTCCCGATGACCTTTGTCGCATCGGCACCGTAGCCAAAATTGCCAAATTGATCAAGATGCCCGACGGAGGCACCACCATCATCATACAAGGTAAACGCAGGTTTGCATTGGGCGATCTGGTGCCCGGATCTGAATATTTTAAAGGCGCCGTCACCCTATTACCGGAAGGTGGTGTTCCAGCCACTGAAGAATTCAGGGCACAGGTAAGCACGATTAAAGACCTGGCTACCCAAATTATTCAACTCTCTCCGAATATTCCGACAGAAGCTTCCATCGTTCTTAAGAACATCGAAAATCCCTATTTCCTCATCAACTTTGTCAGCAGCAACCTGAACAGCGAACTGAGTGAAAAGCAGCATCTGCTGGAAATGGATCAAGTGGAGGATCGGACAGTACATCTGATTAAAATATTACAAAAGGAATTACAATTTGCTGAATTAAAAGATAAAGTAACCAGCAAGACGCGAACCGAAATAGATAAACAACAACGCGATTATTTTTTACAGCAACAGCTGAAGAGCATCAAAGATGAACTGGGCGGTGATAGCAACGATCGCGAACTGGCCGATATGAGGAAAAAGGCCGAGCAGAAAAAATGGCCCGAAGCAGCTAAAACTGCTTTTTATACGGGAATGGCCAAGTTGGAAAGGATGCACCCCTCCACGCCGGACTACTCCGTTGTATACAATCACCTCGACCTTATGCTCGATTTGCCCTGGGAGGAATATACCCTAGACAATTATGACCTGCAGCATGCAGCGGAAGTGCTCGATAACGATCACTATGGTATGGGGAAAATTAAAACCCGTATCCTGGAATACCTGGCCGTACTGAAACTGAAGGGTGATATGAAGAGTCCCATACTTTGTTTTCTTGGCCCTCCGGGAATTGGAAAAACTTCGCTCGGTCGCTCTATCGCACACGCTGTCGGCAGAAAGTATGTGCGGGTAAGTCTGGGTGGACTGCATGATGAAAGTGAGATACGTGGACATAGGAAAACTTATATCGGTGCCATGCCGGGAAGAATCATTCAGAACATCCGTAAATGTCATTCATCTAATCCGGTGATGATACTCGATGAGATTGATAAAATAGGAAACGACTTTCGTGGAGACCCTTCTTCCGCTTTGCTGGAAGTGCTAGACCCCGAACAAAACCATTCCTTCTACGATAACTACCTGGAGCTGGAGTATGATTTGAGTAAAGTCTTATTCATAGCAACGGCCAATAACATACAGCAAATTCAACCTGCCCTGCGGGATCGACTTGAAATCATTGATCTCAGTGGTTATGCCACCGAAGAGAAAGTAGAAATCGCCTTGCGTCACCTGGTTCCCAAACAAAAGGAAGCACACGGACTAAAAGATGTGTCATTTCAAATCACGGCTCCCGTGTTGGAAAAGGTGATAGAAAATTATACGAGGGAGAGTGGTGTGCGCGAATTAGATCGGCAGCTGGCTTCCATCATGCGCTACCAGGCCAAAGAGTTGGCGACAAAAGGGAAACTGAAATCTACTGTTACCCTTTCAGATGTAGAGAAGATACTGGGTCCGATACGCTACAACAATGAAATTTATAAGACTGCCCTCATACCCGGTGTGGCGGTGGGGTTGGCATGGACTTATGTAGGTGGCGATATCCTTTTTATTGAAACATTGCTGAGTGACGGTAAAGGAGAATTGAAGTTGACCGGTAACCTGGGTAATGTGATGAAGGAAAGCGCTTCGACGGCTTTTACCTACGCACAAGCCCACGCTAAAAAAATGGGTATAGATCCAACTCTCTTTACCCGGAAGAACATTCACCTCCATGTTCCCGAAGGGGCAACACCCAAAGACGGACCCAGCGCTGGCATCACCATGCTGACATCCATCGTTTCTGCCTTCACAGGTAAAAAAGTAAAACCCTATCTCGCAATGACTGGCGAAATTACTTTGCGCGGACAAGTATTACCTGTTGGTGGTATCAAGGAAAAGATTCTGGCAGCGAAAAGAGCCGGTTTGAAGGAAATTATCCTCTGTAATCAAAACGAAAAGGACATCAAGGAAATAGATCCCGAATTTATTACGGGACTTCAATTCCACTATGTGAAAACAATGCAGCAGGTGATTGAACTTGCCCTTGTTTAAGATTAGCGGTTGCTGTTGCAGATTCTTCGTTAGTTTTGAATCATGTTTCAGCGGAGATGTACCCTTTTTCTGCTCCTTCTGTTTGGTGCCTTTTGCAATGCGATACAATCGCAGACATTGGGTGGAAATGCTGTATTTTCTTTCCTACGGCAACCCATGGGGGCAAGAACATGGGCACTCGGCGGAACCAATATCTCCAGTCTTTCTAACGACGTTTCACTGGCTTTCCAGCAGCCCGCTTTGCTACGAACTAGTCAGCAGGCGCAAATAAGCACCTCTGTCCAGTCATTTGTGGCCGGCATCCGGAATTATTCCCTGATGGCAGCAGCATTAGTACCTCGCTCAAATTGGATGTCTGCCATCGGCGTGAATTATTTCAATTATGGTTCAATCACACAAACCGATGCAGCCGGAAATACCCTGGGCCAAATTACCCCCGCTGATTTTGTTGTTCAAGGTATGTTGAGTAGAACGTACAACGAAAAGTTTAACCTCGGCATTACATTAAAATTCATTCATTCAAATTATGGGCCTTACCGAAGTTCTGGTGTAGCAGCCGATATTGGAGTAGCTTATCGAGATTCTGCCAATGGATGGCAAGCATCGGTTTTAGTAAAGAATATGGGGGCTCAACTGAATGCGTATAGTGCAGGGGGTGTAAAGGAAGAACTGCCTTTTGATATACAGGCAGGTATTTCCAAGCGATTAGCGAATGCCCCTTTTCAATTTTCGCTGACGGCCGCAGGTTTACAAACCTGGAATACCGTATATAACGACACTTCATTCCGCGCCGGAGAAGGAGAAATTAATTATACGGGCATATCCTTCCTGAATAAACTGGTCAACCGCCTCACATTTGGGGTGCAGGTTTATCCGCATGAAAAACTCGAATTAATGGCAGGGTATAATTTTCAGCGCAGAAGTGAACTGAATGTATTTAATCAGGTCAGCGGATTGAATGGATTTACACTGGGAACGGCTCTTTTGCTGAAAAAAATGCATCTCCATTATGCTACAGGCTTCTACCAGCGTAATTTATTTCACCAACTTACCATCAATTTCAACTGGAACGGAAACTTATAAAAAAAGCCGGAAAAGTTCATGGTTGATCCCAACCTTGAGGCTTTCCGGCTATCATAGGATATGGTCGTTTCCTGTAGTTCCCCCTTTTATGGCTCTATGCAGGTAACTCTACTATATTAGATACAGGCAGAAGCCTGACCGTTGCCTGAATTGAAAAAAATTATCCGTTGCCGCTTTTCTTGGGAGCCGGAACCTGCGTTTTAGGAGGCAAATTGGCTGGCGGACGGTTATCGCCGGGTTTGGCCGGTGGCTGTTCCGCTGGAGGAGGGGTTGCTTTTGGACGATTCCCCAATAAACTCGTATCTGATTCAGCCCCGATTACTTCGTTGTTCCCGACATCATACCCGGTTTCTGTTGTACCACCTCCGTTTTCACCTTCCCCACTCATGATGGGCACATTTCCATTGGTATAGTCGATTTGAATATCTGTATTAATATCTTCAGGCTTAGTAAAGGTGATTTTTGTATCTAGGCCACAAGCCGGATCATTGGCCGCCTTGCGCATAAAATAAGCCCAGATCGGCATGGCTGCACGACCACCCTCGCCATTCTTACTTTCTTTGTTGAAGCGAACGAAACGGTCATCTGCACCTACCCAAACACCTGCCAGCAGTTGTGGCGTATAACCCATGAACCAGGCATCGCTGTTATCGTTGGTCGTTCCTGTTTTTCCGGCTATATCAAGTCCGGCAGGCATATCATATCTCCAAATACCCGCACCGGTACCATTGGTCATTACTCCCTGCATCATTTTGATAACCGAGTAAGCAGTAACATCGCTGATAACCTCTTTGCGCACCGGTACGAAATTCGCTAAAACGTTTCCATTCCGGTCTTCAATTCGTGTAATGTACATGGGCTTAGCACTAAAACCCCTGCCAGGAAAAATACTGTAGCCTTGCATCATCTCAAAGAGGGATAATTCTACTGCACCAATACCAATAGAAGGGTAGGGGGGAATCGTGGATTTAAAATCGCATTTTCTTAAAAAATCTATTAAGCGCTGTGCCCCATTGTTTCCGTTGTTATCGAGCTGCTTCAGGATATAAGCTGTTGCGCAGTTCCTTGATTTGGCGAGGGCCAGCGCCATCGGCATGGCAGCACCTGTGCAGGTTTTTGGCGTTGCAGGAACCAAACCAAAGCTGCCAAAACTTTGTTGGTTATCGTACACGGTGGTATTGGGTGTGAAGCCGGCTTCCTCAATGGCAAGACTATACAGCAGTGGTTTCATGGTAGAACCTACCTGTCGCTTTGTGTTAAGGTTCGCGTGATCGTACTTGAAGGTTTTATAATCAATTCCACCTACCCATGCTTTAATTTGTCCATCCATTGGATTCATCACAATGAAACCGGTTTGTAACATCTGACGATGGTACTTAATCGAATCATAGGGCGTCATCAGTGTATCCTTTCCTCGAACCGTATTCCAGGCAAAAACGCGCATATTCACCGGTTCAAAAAAAGATTTTTTTATTTCCTCTTCATCCAGTCCCTCCTTCGTGAGGTTTTTCCATCTTTCACTTTGCTTCATGGCAGCTTGCAACACATGGTCATAGCCTTTCCAGACGGAACCGGTTTTGATGTTTTCCTGGTTATTCAGCAATTTCTGCAGAAAGTTGATATGGCGGGCCACTGCTTCCTCCGCATAAATCTGCATGCTGGGATTAATGGTCGTATAGATTTTTAATCCATCCCGGTACAAATCAAAGTTATCTCCATTGTTCTTTTTATGCTCCCGACACCACTTCTTCATTTCCTCCCCCAAGATCATCCTAAAATAGGGTCCCAGACCATTGTTCTCATCGAGTTTTTTATAATTCAGTTGAATAGGCTTCCTCTTCAGCTCGGTAGCCTCCGGAGCTGTGACATATCCTTTGGTAACCATCCGGTTCAATACCAGATTCCTTCTCTCCCTGGCCCGCTTGGGATTGGTACGGGGATTGTAGATACCCGGTCCATTGACCATGCCAATTAATATGGCAGCTTCCTCCACATTGATGCGGTCGGGTTCTTTCTGGAAGAAAGTTTTGGATGCATTGCGGATACCATAGACATTGTCACCAAAGGCAACTGTGTTCAGGTACAACGTCAATATTTCTTCTTTGGTAAAATTGCTTTCCAGTTTGATGGCAATGATGGATTCTTTTAGCTTCTGAATACTTCTAAGCAGAAAATTTTTAGTGCTCCAGTTTTCTGTAAACAGATTTTTGGCTGTTTGCATGGTAATAGTGCTGGCACCGCCTTCACTACCTAGAAAAAATAAAGCACGGCCCAACGAGATGGGATCAATGCCGCTGTGATTATAAAAACGTTTGTCTTCTGTCGCAACCAGTGCCTGAATGGCATAGGGACTGATATCGCGGTAATCAGTCATCACACGGTCTTCGATATAATATTTTCCTATGGGTGTTCCGTCATCAGCAAAGACCTGGCTGGCCAGCGAGGCAGTCGGATTTTCTATATCCTGTAGATCCGGCATGGCACCCAGCCAACCGAATTGGATGATGATGATCAGTAAAGCAAACAAGCCAAAGCACCCAAAGAAAAACCGCCAAAAATATTTTACTGCCTTTGTCATAACTGCCTTACTTTTTTGCACGATTCAAATATCTGTCTTTTTATCTATTTATGCCGGGATAATCAGCCAACAGGCGGCTAAAATTTATCAGGATATAATTCTTTTAGGAAACTATTGTAAACGTCCAAATCCTGACTGGCAAGTAGCAAAGCCAGGTTGGCTGGACTAATCAGCGAGAAGCTGAATTTATTCGCCTGCAGCCAGGGAAGGATGCGGGAAGGTGTTACAGGTCGAACCCTGTCCATATAAGCAATGGCTTCATCTGCATTGGTAAAGGGGCCGAAGAGCAGCAGATTAAACTGATCATTCAACTTCCTCAACTGTATGGTAGGTGGACGGTTCAAAGACAGTATTTGATTGTAGCGAAGAAAGGCATTGCGACTTTCATTTACGAAGATGGGGTCGACCTTATTCAATATCAGTACTAAAAAGGCAGTGTCGGCAGGATGGAATCGATAAGTTTGACCCTGAAATCCCTGCGAAACGCCACCCGCAGACAATTGAATGGGCTTGGATTGAATCGGTGCTTTTACGGGTGCTATTGATGGGGGAACGGTTAACTCCTTCCCTGTATTGACAAGTCGATTATCGATGGTGGGCTTTAAGACCTGCTGGGTTCCTGTCAACGGCGCTGAAGGGGCTTTAGGGCTATAGGTTCTTGCAGGAATACTTTTCAGTGGACTTGTTTTATCGACGTCGGCACCCAGTTGAATCTCTTCTACGCCTCTGTCAACAGCAAGATTACTGAGGTATGCCTCAATTTCTTTTCTGCGACTTAACACATCTGCCATGGTAGCAGCTTTTTCGGCCAATGCTGAAGTCGGGAAAAGACGTGTTATATCCCGAAGCCGCTGAATTGCTATACTGTCTTGTTTTATTTTGGTATAATACACTGCTTCTATATAAAGCAATTGGGGGGTCCAGTAGGAATTGCCCAGGTCTTTATCGGCTTTTAATTTTTCTTCTTTGGCCTTGTCAAATTCACCTTCGATAAAAAGATTGTAAATAGTTTCATATCGAATGGTAGCAGGATCTTTTGTCTGCTGGCGGTTGCCCTGTTTGAGTTGTTGGTTGTATTTACCTGATGGAAATTCTTCTCGTAAACGCTTGTTCATGGCTTCTGAGGCTGCCATGTTCCCCATTTTCTTGTAGCAATAAATCAGGTTAAAAAGGGCAGGCTCTACCTCACTGCTCTCCGGAAAACGTTTTAAAATCAGTTCATAAATTTCAATTGCTGAGGGGTAGTCTTCTAATTGGTTTTGAAAGGTGAGTGCATTTTCCAACAGTGCCTTTAAAAGTTTGGTATTCGACTCACTCATTTTCATATCATCCAGCGGAATATGCTTATACAGTGACTCCGGGGTGATTTCTTTATCATCCATATTGGTAACAGCATTCACGATTGTTCCCTGTGGATCTGAAACAGCCGTTAATCGATTCAGGGTTCTGTTGACCATGCTCTGTCTCCTCCAGTTGTCTACATTGGGTCTGTTTCCCCATTTATTTTTAAATTCGCTGAGGCCCTTGGTTCTCAAGTTGGCATTGAGGAAATAAAATTCTCCCGATCCGGCAGTTGTAAACAAAGTCTGACTGCCCATCGGATTGCTGATACCAACCGGATCATTGACAGGCAGGTCTTTTAGTCCTTTTTCTTTTCTGATCTGCCGCCAAACTTTCTTTACTGCTAAAGCTCTTTCTTCGGCCGTTAGGGATGCCAGGTATTGCAGACTATCTTCCCGTTGAATAATCTCCTGATTACCCGCTAAAATTTTCAGGGCAGGTCTTCTTTCAGCAACTCTTTTGGCCTCCACCGGATTGGTAAGCGGCGCTCGGATACTATCATAGCAGGCAAGCGCTCTACCATAATTTTTCTGAATATAAAATACATCCGCCAGCTGCAGATAACTTTTGTCACGTTGCTGGTCATTCTGGTTGCCGGCAGCAATGCTTTTTTGTAAGAGTTGGATAGCGCCCTCCCAGTGCTTTTGTTTGATTTCCAGTTGCGCTGCGGCATAGTAGATAATATCTAAATTGCCCTCATAGCGGTCTTTTTTCGCCATTTTTAGCAATTCTTCCAGATTCTGTTGCACTGCATTGTTTTGCGAACTGGCAGCCAACTCATCTATCTCAAGCCGCGCATATATTTCCAGCAAAGGATCATGTGTAGTCTGAATGGCGCGGTTAAACCAGGTGACAGCTTCGGTATTTTGCCGGGCCAATGCAAATAATTGAGCACAGAGATATGATGATCTGTCAATATTGGGCTGCGATGATTCCAGTTTCAGGGATTCTGTCAATTCAAGCGCCGCCTGTTCCCAAATGCCCTGTTTATAAGCTACATAAGCTGCCATTTCGTGGAGCATCGGTCGTAGACGGGACGGGAATTGGGGGTCCTTGCGCAACAGTTCCAATAAGGTAGCTGCTTCCACATAGTTCTCCTGTTCAATGTGGTTTCTGGCCTGCCAAAGAAAACTTTCATTTCTGCTCGGAGGAATACTTACGATTTTCTTCCACCAACTCTTACTTTCTCGGGTGGCAATGGTAAAAACTCCATTGGTATTACTGGCATTGCTTCCTATAGGTACATCATAGCCATCATCTTTCGGAGCGAAAGCATAGTTGATGTACTGAAAAACCACCGCGGCAGAGTCAAAATGTTTTTGCAGCAAGTAGGCACGACCCATCAACAGATAGAGTTTATCAACCCAGTCGCTTCTAAGATCATGTAAGAGTATTCCTGCCGTGCATTTATAGATCACACTGTCGAGTAGGGGATCGCCGGCTGACTCGCTTAACTCGAAAGTGAAGAATGGCAGTAGTTTGGTATAGTCATCTGGCTGAGTGGCGGCTGCCCTTTCTTCAATATCCAGCATCAGTTGCTGTGCATTAAAATGGTAATTGAAACGGCTAACCGTATTGTTGTAAATCCTGCGGGGCACCGTAAACTTTTTATTGCCTGTACGCTCTGAACCCAGCGTTCGGCTCTCATACTTTTGCGGCTTGGGAATTTCTACAGAAGTATTCGGCTGGGCAGCCAAAAGCAGTGGAGTGCAGACAATAATGGCTGCACCCAATAGCTGACGGATACCTGCCGCCAGGTTAGAAACCCTGAAAGTAGAACATGAGCACATAGCCGTGCTTAAAAATACGTTTATTTCTTCGGCTGATGTAATGAAAAAGCCTTCATCTTTGTACCTTTAACCAGTTTTTATCAAATGGCCACCGGCGAATTCAATAATTCACTCAACCGCCTCCGGAATAACTACCGGCTGGTGGTGCTCAATGACGACACCTATGAGGAAGTGGTTACCTTTCGCTTGTCAAGAATGAGTGTTTACATCGGGTTGAGCACCATCTTCGTTTTGCTAGTAGGATTGACCATTGCTTTGATAGCATTTACCCCACTGAAATACTATATCCCCGGTTATGGTACCCGCGAAAGTCGTACTGCCTTGCAAATACTGAAAATGCGAACCGATTCACTCGAAAGGGCGATTCGTTATAAGGATCAATACCTAGATGGGGTTAAAAAAGCACTTTCCGGAACGGGCACCATAGAGCTGGATACAACTGCGCTGGACGTTCCTTCCAAAGAAGCTTCTATTGATTAACCTGCTACCATGAAAAAGAATTTGTTCAGCTTGTTACTGCCATTATTGATTGCTGCCTGCATCATTGCAATATTGACAGTACTCGCCTGGGATGCATTGCGGACAAAGCACATTGAGCCGGTTGTCGTGATGGTCGCCAATGCTATTTTATTATTGACGAGCTGTTTGAACATTTTTTTTCAACAGGTAAATCTTACCAAATCCAATCCGCAGGCAGTGATGCGTGGAATTATTGGTGCCACTATGTTTAAGTTGTTTTTTTTGGCCTCCGTTGTGATCGTCTACCTGGTGGCTGCCGGTGAAAAGCGAAGTGTATACGCCATACTCGTTTCAATGGGTTGCTATATTGTTTACTCTTGGATAGAAACCCGCATTTCTTTGCAGATGAAATCCAATAAGTAATGCCGGCCACAGAACACCCCCTGCAGGCCCTGGCAGCCTTTCTGCCGGAAAAAAGTTTTGAGCAGGTTGCTCAACTTCTCCATCAGTATAAAGTTCATCTTACCATCACCAAAAAAAGAAAATCGGTGCTGGGCGATTATCGCCATGCCGGAGGTGATTCCAATCACCGCATCAGCATCAATGGTAACCTGAATAAATATGAGTTTCTGATTACCCTTCTGCATGAATTGGCACACCTGCTAACCTTTGAAAAATTCAGGAATCGGGTAGAAGCACATGGGAAAGAGTGGAAACAGGAATACAGCCGATTGCTGATTCAATTTGTATCTCACAAGATATTTCCTCCCGACATCGAAGGCGCGCTGCAGTCCTCCATCCGCAACCCGGCGGCAACTGCAAGTGGTGAGACCGAGCTACTATTGGCATTGCGGGCTTATAATGCAGCACCACGTGTCGGTGTTGTTACGGTAGATGAATTACAGGAAGGTGAATTATTTGAAACCGAGAATGGCCGCATCTTTAAAAAAATGAATCGGCGCAGGAAACGCATTGCCTGCATAGAAATGGTTTCAGGACTAACCTATAGCTTTAGTGCCATCACGGAAGTAAAAAGGTGGACACAGCATTATCCCCGTCAGCAGTAAATATCCATTGCGAAATCAGGCTACAGCCTTCTTTACCAGGTCGGCTGCTTCACTCAATTCAATAGCTGACTGCACTTTTAGTCCGCTCTCATCAATCAGCTTTTTGGCTTCAACAGCATTGGTGCCCTGCAAGCGAACGATGATCGGGATATGGATATTTCCCATTTTCTTGTAAGCCTCAATGACACCTGAAGCAACCCGGTCGCAGCGAACGATTCCGCCGAAAATATTGATCAGAATCGCTTTTACATTGGGGTCTTTCAAAATGATGCGAAAACCGGCTTCAACGGTTTGGGCATTAGCGGAACCACCTACGTCCAGGAAGTTGGCAGGTTCGCCGCCGCTTAATTTAATCATATCCATGGTCGCCATTGCCAGTCCGGCACCATTTACCATGCAACCCACGTTGCCGTCGAGCTTAACAAAGTTGAGGTTGTATTGACCAGCTTCTACTTCAGTGGGGTCTTCCTCGGTAATATCCCGCAGGGCAGCAATATCAGGATGACGCATCAGCGCATTGTCGTCAATATTCATTTTGCAGTCTACAGCAATAATCTTGTCATCGCTGGTCTTGAAGAGCGGATTGATCTCCAGCATGCCACAATCGAGGCCTACGTAGGCTTTATAAAGATTGGTAACGAATTTCACACAGCTTTTAAAGGCGTCTCCGCTGAGTCCCAGGTTGAAGGCAATTTTTCTGGCCTGGAATCCCTGCAGTTCTCCCCCCGGGTGTACCCATTCTTTAAAGATTTTATCCGGGGTATTATGTGCCACTTCTTCAATATCCATACCACCTTCGGTACTGTACATGATCACATTCATTCCCTTAGAGCGGTCAAGTAGAATAGACAAATAAAACTCTTTTACGGGGGAAGCACCGGGATAATAAACATCCTGTGCAATCAATATTTTATTGACCTTTTTTCCGGCAGCGCCGGTTTGTATGGTAACCAGGGTTCCACCCAGCAGATTCTTTGCATTATGCGTCACATCTTCCAGGCTCTTGGCTACGGCTACACCTCGCTGCTCGGTACCTTCAATTTTTCCTTTGCCACGGCCCCCGGCATGGATTTGTGCCTTGATTACAGCGAAATTGTTACCCGTTTGGGTTTTCAGTTGGCGATAAGCATCCTCGGCAGCCATCACATTGTCTACGGCTATCCCTTCCTGAACGGGCACCTGGTATTTCTTCAATAATTCTTTGGCCTGGTATTCGTGGAGATTCATGTAGAAAAATTTTTTGCGAAGATAATGCAAACAGCTGCTCAATGCATCCCTTTTAAACCTATGCTAACAATTTTTTTACTAATTTTGAACCTCACTTGACATCAATCGTTTAAATCTAAAACCTTATTATGAAAACAAAGCTTTTCACACTGGCATCCCTGGTTCTGGCTGCCGGAATTTTTTCTTTCATGCCCGCACCCCCTGCACAGTTCGCTGATTTGGCTATAAATCTTGAAAAAAGCCGCATTGACTGGGTAGGTTCAAAAAAATCTGACTTTCATACGGGTGTTCTTCCCCTGAAAAGTGGCTCTGTTGCCGTTTCGGGTGGAAAACTCACCGGAGGAAAATTCGTGATTGATATGGCAGGATTAAAAGTAACCGATGCTGCTGGCGATCGCCTGGCCGGTCACCTGAAGTCCGCTGAAATTCTGGACGCTGCTAGTTATCCGGAAGCTGTATTCGAAATTACTTCTGTGAATTATAGTTCGGATAATGCAGCAACCATCGCCGGAAATCTTACTTTCCACGGTGCCACACTTCCGATGTCATTCTCAGCCAATATCCGTAATTCTGATGATAAAGGATTCTTTGCACAGGCTTTCTTCAGCTTTGACAGAACCTTATTCGGCGTGAAATATGGGGTAGGTGCTATTTCAAATGATGTGCAACTTGCGATTCACCTTTTTGCGAAATAAGAAGTGACCAATTTTTTATCTTGAGCACCCGCCATTTGGCGGGTGTTTTTTTATCTAAAAACCGTATTTTGTATTAAATCTTACCTTATGTCTGCCATTTCTCTTGCCGATCAACCTGAAATTGAAATGATACCTGGTTATTTTGTCCGTTTCGTGCACACGGAAAACATGACGCTATCATTTTTGAATGTGCGTGCCGGTGCTACACTTCCGGAACATGAACATCCCCATGAACAAGTATCTATGGTGCAGGAGGGGGAATTTGAGTTGACGGTGGCAGGGCAACCAATCGTTCTTCGTCCCGGCGAAGTGCTGGTTATCCCCTCGGGCGTTCGACATGCAGGCAGGGCCATTACAGACTGCCGTTTACTGGATGTATTTAATCCGGTTCGGGAAGATTACCGGGCCTTATCAGAAAAGGCTGCTCGTTCGACGCAGTAAGTACAACTTATTTATCTGCATGCAAACGCTCAATGGCAGCAGTAAGGCGAGGTACCACTTCGAAGAGGTCACCTACTATGCCATAGTCTGCCGCCTTGAAAAAGGGCGCTTCCGGGTCTTTATTGATAACAACAATCACTTTGCTCCTGTTGACACCGGCAAGGTGCTGAATAGCACCAGAGATACCCAATGCGAAATACAGGTTGGGAGCTATCTGAACACCGGTTTGACCCACGTGCTCATGATGTGGTCTCCAATGAGCATCACCCACCGGACGACTACAGGCAGTTCCGGCTTTCAGGGCTTTCGCGAGGTCGAGTAGTACGCTCCAATGCTCGGGACCCTTCATGCCACGACCACCACTAACAACAACATCAGCTTCGGTTAGTGGCACTTCACCCTCTGTTTTTTGAACAGAAGTGACTTTCCGGTTCGAAGCGGGAACAGCAATCGATAATTTTTCCACCTGGGCTTCCCCTCCGGTAGGAGGGAGGCTAACGCTGTTCGCCTGCAGCGTAATAATTTTTTTAGATGTTAATATGGAAATATTGGCAAAAGCCTTTCCCGAGAAAACAGTTTTACGAACCGTAAATCCATTTGATAGATCAGGAAGAGCACATGCACCCGATACCAATCCGGCACCCAGTCTTGCAGATAAGCCGGGAGCAACTGCTTTGGCGGTTGGATTGCTGCCAAAAACAATAACATCAGCGCCGGCACCCTCAACGGCCGCGGTAATTACCTGGATATAAGCTTTGGGATCAAGTTCAGCAAGCGCAGCATCATCTACATGATAAACTTTTGATGCGCCATAATTTCCCAGGGCGTTCATCGCATCGCTACATGTTCCTAAAACAAGAACGGAGGCATGTGTACCAGTCATTCTTGCAATTTCACTGCCATAGCTGATAACACTATAAGTTGATTTTTTGATATGACCATCCTGGAGGTCGGCTATAATTAAAACAGACATATGCGTTGATTGAAAGGATTATAAAACTTTTGCTTCTTCATGTAATAAACGGATGAGTTCCTCCGGTTGGTCGGCACTTACGAGTTTAACGCCCGCTTTCGGTGCCGGTAATTCATATTGCACAACGGAAGTGAGTGGACTTACAGCTTCGGGCGTAATCACATGCAGCGGTTTAGTGCGGGCACCCATGATGCCTCGCATGTTGGGTATCCTCTGTTCTGCAACACCCTTTTGGCAACTGATTACAGCAGGTAATGGACAAGTAAGGGTTTCTTCTCCACCCTCTATCTCTCGCGTTACTGTACAACCATCTGCAGTTAACTCAAAACGAGTGGCCAGCGATACATATTCAGCCTCGTAGAGTTCCGCAATCATACCACCCAATACACCATTGTTGGTAT
>Ga0208853_1000294_pt1 | contig 15181 bp, 16 predicted proteins | sample LakMenEpi03Oct11_FD_150667 | JGI IMG/M metagenome (GOLD analysis project Ga0208853, IMG submission 150667) | Freshwater microbial communities from Lake Mendota, WI - 03OCT2011 deep hole epilimnion (SPAdes) | ecosystem: Environmental > Aquatic > Freshwater > Lake > Epilimnion/Euphotic zone ... | reverse complement strand
CAAACGCCCATTTCTCTTTGATAAATTGCTTTAAAATTTCGAATAAAAGTATAGAAGTACCAAGCCAACAAAAGATATTTACAAACAAACTCCACTGAAAAATTCCAGCATCGGAACTTCCAAAAAGATAGGGAATTCCAGTAATAAATGCCATTACCATCGGTCGATAATAATGCCCTGTGAACTTGTGATACATTTTTTGAGCCGACTCAAGATAGTTATCACAATCAGGATAAATCAAAGTTTGCTTGTCTAATTGTAATAGAAAATTTAAAATTTCTAAAAAAAACAAACCAGTAATGATTATAAAAAAATGATATTTATGTTTACTTAAAAAAACCATACTTGCTAAAAAAATATTTACTTTGTAAATATATTATTAAATTCCGTTTTTGAATGATTTCAATTCTGATTCCATGTTATAACTATAATATTTTCCCGTTAGTAAGTGAACTTTTTAATCAGTGTGAAAGTGCTGGAATTGAATATGAAATTATAGTCATTAATGATGGCGGAACTGATTTTAAGAATGAAAACATAAAAATTAATTCGTTTGAAAATACAACTTATATTAATAATGGCCAAAATATTGGTCGAACAGAAGCTAGAAACTTTTTAGCTAATAAAGCAACTTATAATTGGCTATTATTTTTAGATGCTGATGTTTTTCCAACTAGTTCTAATTTTATTAAAACCTATTATGAGACTATAACTAATTACCATCAAGTAATTGTTGGTGGTTGCAAGTATAAAACTGAATCTAAAACAGATAGTACCATTTTGAGATATAAATATGGTATTGAGAGAGAACAAATTGATGCAATTCAAAGAAATAAAAACCCATACACCTACATTTTGTCAGGGAATTTACTAATAAAAAAAGAGATTTTTATAGAAAATAATTTTTCTGAGCAGACAAAATATTATGGGATGGACATCTTTTTTGCTTATAAATTAATGAGTAATAAAATTAGTGTTTTACATATAGAAAATCGAATATATCACTTAGGATTAGATCAAAATGCATTTTTTTTTGATAAGTGTCTTTTATCGGTAAAATCTCGACAAGAAACTTTATTAGATAAACCTGGAATAGAAAAAATAAATTCTCTTATTAATTATTACAAAAAAATTGATAAATTAAAAATGAAAAGTATTATTTCTTTATTTTTCAAGCTAGTTAAACCAATTTTAAAAAGATTAATTTTGAGTAAAAATCCAAGTTTGTTTTGTTTAGACATTTATAGACTAGGTTATATGTGTACGTTAAAATAAATTGAAAATGCCATATTTCTCAGTAATCATTCCGCTTTACAACAAACAAAATTTCATTCAAAATACCATAAAAAGCGTTTTAAACCAGACTTTTACTTGTTTTGAGTTAATAATAGTAGATGATTCTTCCACAGATGGGAGTTTAGAAATTGTATCAAAATTCATTGATGATAGAATTAAATTTTTTTCAAAAAAAAATGAAGGTGTAGCGGTTGCTAGAAACTATGGAATTGAAAAATCTATTGGAGATTATATATGTTTTCTTGATGCAGATGACATTTGGAAAGATGATTTTTTAAAAACAATAAACTTTTATAGTGTTAAATTCCAAGAACTAAAAGTATTTTCGTGTGCTAAAGAAATTGAGACAAATAATGCTATTTTTATACCTAATTATTCCATAAAAAAAACAGATAAATTTGAAATTGTAAATTTTTTTAAGGCAAGTCATAAAGAATGTGTTTTGTGGACTTCAAGTGTTGCAATTAATAGAAGTGTTTTTCAAAATGTTGGTATTTTTGACGCCAAAGTTAATAAAGGAGAAGATACCGAATTGTGGATACGAATTGGTCTAAACTATTCAATACTATTTATTTGGAATGCACTTACTACGCATATTTATGATGAAAATAGTATTTCTAGAAATTCAAATTATTACTTTGAAGAATATTCTTTCAATAAATATTCGTTAGAGGAAAAGACAAATCCAGATTTAAAACAATACTTAGACTTGATAAGATTTTCTAAAGCAATCAAGTCAAAATTAAATAATGATTTTAATAATTACAAAAAAACAGTATCAGAAATTGATTTAAAAAAATTATCAATCAAAAAGAGAATCTTATTAAAACTTCCTCGAATTATGTTAAAAATCTTTGTTTTTATTAAAAATAAGTTTACTGATTTAGGATTGACAAATTCAATTTTCAAATAATATAAATGTTTCAAAATCTCTAATATAATCTTCTTCTTCAAAAACTTCGGATGCAATAACCAAACAAACGGAACCTGAAGAGAAATTTTCTAGTTCACGCCAAATACCATTTGGGATTAACAATCCCTGATTAGGTTTGTTTAACGTGATAGATTTTTTTTCTTTACCATCATTTAAAACTACGGTAAAACTGCCACTCAACGCTATTAGAAATTCTTGTTGTACTTTATGCGAATGTCCACCACGTTCGGCACCACTTGGAACATCATAGAGATAATACACCCGTTTCATTTCAAAAGGAATTACATTTCCTTCAATAACCGAAAGATTGCCACGAGTATCGTGAATTTTTGGAATTTCTATGATTTTTATATCTGTAATAGTTGCCATTATTCTGGTAATAAGTTTTGCCAATCTTGCTCAATGATTGTCAAAGATAAATGTTCTACAGTTTTTTTGGCATTATTTTTACAATTTTGATATAAATTTTCATCAGCAAACATCATTTTCATAGCTTCTGCAAGGGCTTTTGGTTTGTGATTTTCAACCAATAATCCGTTAATATTATTTTGAATGATTTCCCTTGGTCCAGTTTCGCAATCTACCGATATTATTGGAGTTCCGGCCGATAAAGATTCAACCAATGACATTGGAAATCCTTCAAAATAGCTAGTCAAAGCAGTACATCTAGCGTTTTGAATATAAGGGACAATATTTTTTTGAAATGGTAACAGATGAACAAAGTTTGAAAGATTTTTATTTTTTATGGTATTCAAAATCATTTCTTTATCGGAACCATCGCCTATAATTAGTAAATGAACATTATTTTCCTGTAATTTTGATAGTTCAAATGCTTCAATCAACAAAGTTAAATTTTTAATTTTATCTTCAATTCTGCCAAAGAACAGCAAATAATTCTGCGGAATTCCAATTGGTTTTTCAAATTGAATTTCAGGGAAAATTACTGGATTATAGATGGTTTTCGTATTGATAAAACCATAGTTAGATTTTACTTTTTCTTCAATTTCTTGGGAAACAAAAACCAGTTTTGCAGCTTTTCCATAAAGGTATTTTGCCCAAAAAACAGATTTCGGGAGGTACATTTCAAGATTAGAACTGTGAATCATGAAATAGCAATTTCTATTGCCATAAATCCATTTGGTAAAAATTTCCCGAAGCAATAATGGTCGGGAACGAACATCGATTATGGTTTCTATAGTACTTCCATTCAAATATCTAGCGATATAATTGCCTTTTTTTAGGCCTCGAAACAGGTAATTTTCATTGTTAAAAAGTTTACCTAGATTGACAAGTTTTCCCTTGTACTCATAATCTACACTATCCAAAATGATGATATGATGCACTTCATAACCCAAATTAGAGAGCATTATTCCTAACAAACTAGCAAACCGTTCAGCGCCACCAAGACCAAGTGATGCGGAAACAATCGCTATTTTATTGTTGTTTTTCATTTCTTACTTATATTGCGTCAAATATAGTGAGAAATGAAGATTACACTGTTTAAAATTTTTGCCACAGATTTCGCGGATTTCGCCAATTTTTCAAATACTACACATTTGTGTAATTTATGGTAAAAAAACAAAACCACGTAGATATATAGAAAAAAGAAAGAAAAGCCAAATTGGGGTTCACATAGCACTGTTTTTCTTAAAAAAAAGCGAAGCTACTTTAAAATTAAAAACTATGTTCTATGTGGTTAAAAACAAAATAAAAATGAAGATTTTACTCCTTGGAGAATACAGCCGATTGCATAATTCCTTGAAAGAAGGATTGCAAAAACTAGGACATGATGTTACTATCTTGGGTTTTAAAGATGGTTTCAAAGATTATCCTGTTGATTTTCCTTTGGAAAAAAAATGGGATACTGGCTTTTTCAAGAAAGTTAAAGTGGGTGTTATGCGTCTCACTGGTTTCGATATTTCTTCTTATTTGACCTATCAACAATTTAAAAAAAACCAACATTATTTTAAAGATTTTGATGTGGTGCAACTCATCAATGAAAACACTTTTTTTTGTGATTATCGGCATGAAAAAAAGATATTAGATTTTATTTTTACCCATAATAAAAATGTCTTTTTACTTTCCTGCGGTGATGATTATCCGTATGTTAATTATAATTTTAATCATCCCGAATATCCTTCCATAATTCAACCTTATTTGGCTGGAAAAATTGCGGATAAAGAGTTCTCTAATGTTTTAAAATTTAGGACAAAATCATTCGAAAAACTGCATCACTATATTTATGCAACTATTCAAGGTGTCATTGCAACCGATATAGATTATCACATTCCACTTCAAAATCATCCGAAGTATTTAGGACTACATCCAAGCCCTATGAACCTTGATAAATTTCCAATAACCGAATTGGACATCAAGGATAAAATTATAATTTTCCATGGCATCAACAGGGAAAGTTTTTATAAAAAAGGGAATGATTTTTTTGAAAAAGCATTGGTTATTATCAAAGCTAAATATGCAGACAAAGTGGCAATTCTAGTTACCGAAAATGTTCCTTATAAACAATATTCTAAAAGTTATAATCAAGCGCATATTGTTTTAGACCAATTGTATGGTCATGATCAAGGTAGTAATGCACTGGAAGCTATGGCAAAGGGAAAAGTAGTTTTCACCAATGCTAGTGAAGTGTTTGAAAAACAGTATCATTTGACTGAAAAAGTTGCCATCAATGCCTTGCCCGATGTAGATTATATAGTAGTACAATTATCGTTTTTAATTGAAAATCCTGAGGAACTAATTGCCATTGGTAAACGCGCTCGATTGTTTATTGAAAAAGAACATGAATATTTGAAAATTGCAGAGAAGTATTTGAAGATTTGGGGAATATAATTTATAATTTTATGACAATGATAAGGTAAAAAAATTGATAGTTTATGAAAAGACCCAAAATTAATGATGTTTTTAAGTATGATTTTAGTTTTAAGAACGAAGATATAATGGCTTATGCTAAATTATCTGGTGATAGTAATCCAATTCATATCTCGGAAGATTATTCAAAAGATACAATTTTTGGAAGATGCATTGTTCATGGTTACTTTAGTATAAGTGTCTTTTCAAAAATATATGGTACCCTTTTATATCCTGAGGAACACATTCTGATAAGTCAAAATGCCAAATATATTAAACCCATTTTTACTGGAATTAATTATACAGCGGTTATTACGGTCAAAGAATTACTTCCAGAAAAAAACAGAGTTTTATATCAAAATGAAATTTATGAAAAAGCTACCGGAGAACTTAAAATAAGTGGAGAAGCAGTTTTAATGAACAAGAAATTTTATAATTGGTAGATAATTACCTATTAGTGTTAATAGTGGAATAAAAAAGTTTTCTAAACATAATCAAAACAACTACCAAACAAATAATATTGGCATAAAAATAAGCTTGTAAAACCCCTTCGACCGCCTTGTCTCTCATTAAATAATAAGCCATTATAAAATAGGAGAGATTGAAAATTATTTCGCCAATGAAATACCGTTTCATCATGGTTTTGACAACAATCTGAAAACCAAAAGCTAAGGTCAATATTTTTACGAAATCACCAGCCAATTGCCAAATTATCAAGTCATTGATATTTGAAAATTCCTTTGTAAACGCTAAGTTAAGTATAATGCTTTTTGCAAAATAAATTACGATTAGCATCAACAAAAACAAAGGAACAAACACTTTAAAATAGGATTTTAACTCTGATTTGAATTCGGTTTCAGTATGAATTGAAGCCAACTTTGGCATATAATAGAACGACAATCCCGAACTAAAAAAAATCATATAAAAACTCGATAACCTATTGACTGCATCCCAAATTCCTGCTTCCTTTATTGAATAGGATTGCACTATGCCATTTCGTATAAACAATAACGTCAAAGGCACTACAAAAGCACTTAACAAAGCCATTACGGAAAATCTTTTTATGATATGAAAGTATTTTTTGCTGATTATCTTTTGCAATTCGAAACGAAAAGCTCCTTTATCTTGCCGTACGAATAAAAAGGTAACCACTACCATTAGAACTTCGCCAATAGCAATCGAAAGCAAACCACCAAAAATATTCTCTTTCAAGATTAACAAAGCCGTTAAGCCAAATACTAAAATATTTGAAACGATTTGGATAATCATGATTCGCTTAAACTTTTCCCACCCATTATAAATGGCCAGCCAAAAAGTATTAATCACCATAAATGGAAGCAATAATCCAAAAAACCGAATTGGTGTTGTATAATTATTAGTATAAAATAAAAAGTTGGAAATTGGCGAAGCAAAAATTAAAACCAATAACGCCAATAAGCTGGAAATGAACAGAAATATCCAAAAAAAAGTGGAGTAAATAACCGAAATCTCTTGTTTATCATCTTTATTTTCTACGAATAGCTTAACAATAGAATTACTGATGCCAAGTGTTGCAATCGATTTTACCAATAAAGCAAAATTTCTAAAACTTCCCATCAAAGCCATGCCCGATGTTCCCAGAAAAACAGCAATAATTTTGGACGAAAAGACACCTAATACAAAACTGACTGCAACTGAAATAGAATTCAGTGACAAAACTTTCAGCAGTGTATTTTGTTTGATTAGATTCAATTTATAAACTTCGAATTACTTTAGCTGGACATCCGGCCGCAAAAACATTTGCCGGAATATCTTTGGTTACTACCGAACAAGCACCAATCACAGAATTTTCACCAATAGTTACACCTTTAAAGACGACAGAATTATAGTAAATTATTGCATTTCGTTTAATAGTAATAGGTGCCGATTTTACTTCACCGTTCATACGCTTTTCTGGATCAAGATCATGTCCGTCTGTATCAACTAACATGCAGTTAATCCCAATCATCACATCATCTTCAATAGTAATTTTAGAAAACGCTTGAATGCTGGCGCCATTGGCCATCACAACATTATCTCCAAAAACGATTTCACTCCCTTCTTCAATTGCCAAAAGATAATTATAGGTTGAATAAGTATAATGAGCCGCTGAAACGCCGTTTTGAAAATTTTTACCAAACTTTATTTTACCCCTTCCTTTTAACAGTAAAGGCAGATATAAATTGGTTTTTCCTTCAACATTGGGACAATCTGAAAGAAGTTTGTATTTCCAAATCCGTAAAGTGACAAAAAAGAAATGCTTTATTTTTAATAATACTCCCATTTAATACTGATTTAATATTTGAAAAACATATTTCATTATTACTCTATCTACCATTTATTAGTCGAAGTTGTTGAATATCTAGTAGATCTTTTGGTCTGTTGGCTTTTATAATTTCGGTTTAATTTGGATGATGAAATTGTCCTTATATTTATCTACTATTTTTTTAGTTGGTAACTTAATTATAAATTGAGACATTCTTAAAAAACTATAAATGCGATCCGATTTGGATAATTTCAAAAAATTATGCAATTGTGTTGCATTGCCTTCTTCTTTTGTTTGAAATGTGATTTGCATGACATTAGTTTTAGCCAAATGTAAGGATTTTGATTAAATCAGAATGTTATCTAACATAGGATAATTAGCGGTTTCCAATTCATAAAAATCTTGAACCAACGATATGGCTCCAAAACTCTCTTTCCAAAAATTGATAGAAGCTATGATATTTTGCCCTTGATTTTCATGTGAAGGGCCAAAATCAAAGTAGTCTTTTCCTTTTGAAAAAGTGTTGATCAAAAAATCGTATAAAAAATCCAAGCTTCCCAACTCATTATTGTTTTCATTCCCCGAAATGTATTGTGGTTTAATGACTTTATCAGTTATAAAAACTGTTGTGCCACAAACTAATTTAGTATCATGATACACATTAAAATGGCGAATGTTTTCTGGAAATCTCTTTTGTAAAAGCGAAATTTCAGCAGCTGAATGAACTGGAGCAACGTTGTATTTTTCTTTTAAATTTGGGATAAGCAATTGATTCCAAAAAACGTCAAAATTTGTCTCTTCCTTAATTATTAAATTATTCTTTTTGCCTCTATTAATACATTCTCGTCGCGACTTGGAAATAGTACTATCTTGTTTTAAAGAAATGACAGAAACTGCATGTTTCATAAGCAATTGCGACTTACAGATATGTGACAGATAATTTACTTCATCCGAAAAGACAGTACAATAGATACTTGGTATTTCTTTTAAAGACAATTTTACAACATTGTTTCCCAATAAAAATTTTAAAACTGATTTATACACTTCAATAGTGGAAGATAATTTTGCCTTTTTATCCAAAACTAATCCACCATAAGTCAACCCTAGATGAGAAAAAACAGTATCTCCTACCCTATTCGCTGGCAAAACGCTCATCAATTTTTCTCCTTCAAAAACTAGCAACGAAAAATCCTGAAATCTATCCGAATGGTATTCCATAAAATCACGATGAAAAAGAAAAGTGGCATTTTTGGCTGTGCTGATAAAAGCATTCCAAAGTTCAAAATCTTCCGAAGAATATTGTCTGACTGTATAGTTTTTCACAGGTTTGTTTTAGACATTGGAAAATTAAACATTTATTTTTAAAAAAGTCTCTTTAATCAAAAAATTCGTTTTCTAAAATAATTACTTAACTTTAGCTCGTTAACCAGTTTGCTGTGAAATTAATACGATTTTATTTTCTTTTTATTGTACTTTTTGGTGTCATTTTTATAACAAATGGTCAAAATGTATCCTTATACAATCAGTTCAACGGTCGTTTTGATTTCACTTTTATAGGCAATACCTTGAATGTTCAGCCCAATGGTGCTAATGATCCGTGCCTCTTATTGCCAAGTTCGGACGCCACTTTGAATTTAAGTCCAACTGATGTTATCGAAAACGCCTATTTGTATTGGGCTGGTTCTGGAACTGGTGATTTTAATGTTAAACTAAATGGAATTGACATCACTTCGCAACGAAATTTTTCGGCGATTCAAAGTTCTAATGGTAATCCGTTTTTTAGTGCCTTTGCCGATGTTACAACACAATTACAAACCACTGGAAATGGCCTCTATACTTTTTCTGACCTTGATGTATCTCCATTTTTAAATCCGGATACTTATTGCAACAACGGAACCAACTTTTCTGGCTGGGCAATTGTAATTGTGTTTGGCAATCCAACATTACCACTAAATCAGATTAATGTTTATGACGGATTAGAAGCATTATCAACTGCCGTAGTTAACGTTCAAGATCAGTTGATCATCAATTTAGGAAACTTAAATGTTTTGGATAATTCTGGGGCCAAACTAGGATTTGTTGCCTGGGAAGGTGACGCTAACATTGCGAATCAAGAATCATTATTGATTAATGGAAATATCATAAATAACCCTCCGTTAAATCCGGGAAATAATGCTTTTAATGGCACCAATAGCATCACTGGTAGCAGTAGTTTATACAATATGGATTTGGATATTTATGACATTCAAAATTATATAAGCATTGGTAACTCTACTGTTGAAGTAAAAATGACCACCGCACAAGATTTTGTTTTAATAAATACCATAGTCACTAAACTTAACAGTCAATTGCCCGATGCTACAGTGGCAATAAATTCTGTTGAAAATCAATGTGACTCGAGAACTATTGTGGTAAATTATACTATCTCCAATTTGAACTGTACAAATCCGCTTCCTGCTCAAACACCCATTTCAATTTATATCAATAATCAATTATTGCAAACTACTACAAACAATGCTGAAATTCCAGTTGATGGTTCTATTTCCTCCCAAATTACATTGGTAATTCCCAATTTAATACCTGATACTTTTGAAATCAAATTTGTGGTAGATGATACTGGAAATGGTACCGGAATTGTAGCCGAATTAATTGAAACTAACAATACTTTTTCCATTTCGAACACTTTATGGATTTCGCCTACTTTTAATACCTTAGAATCTTTAATCTCTTGTAATGAAGGATTTACTAAAGGAACTTTTGATTTTTCGAGTTATGAAGAATTGGTAAAAACGAATTCAAATGATACAGTTCAATTTTATGAAACTATAGAAAATGCAACGAATGGTGTAAATCCTATTTTAAACACAACAAATTATGTTGCAATAGCAACTCCCAAAGAAATTTTTATAAGAATTGACAATGAAAATTGCTTTAGTATTACCTCATTTTTACTAACAACAAGAAATTGTCCGCCAACAGTTTATAATTACATTTCTGCCAATAATGACACTTACAACGATAATTTGACAATTGATGGTTTATATGATATTTTTCTCGATTTTAAAATAGAGATTTATAACCGTTGGGGAAGATTGATTTGGATAGGAAATCAAAATACCGATAAATGGACTGGTCAAGTAAAAGACGGAATTGGAAGTGAAAATGCACCTGATGGCACTTATTTTTATTTGTTGTTTTTAAATGATATTGATTATCCTGAACCCTTGAAGGGATTTTTATATCTAAATCATTAAAAAAATGAGGTAACTTTGGACTTTCAATAAATAGCATGAAACAAATTACTTCGTCACAAAATCCTTATATTAAATCTTTAATTCAACTCCAAGAAAAAGCCAAAGCCCGAAAACAATCAGGCACTTTTTTGATAGAAGGCCTGCGCGAAATTGAACTCGCCATCAAAGGAAATTATGAAATTGAAACACTATTAATTTGTAATGAATTAACCGATTTTTCTAACAATCCAAAAATCCAAAAATCTAATAGTCCAATAATTGAAATCTCTATTGAAGTCTATCAAAAACTTGCTTACCGAGATACAACCGAAGGAGTTATTGCTGTTGCTAAAATCAAATCAACACAACTTTCCGATTTAAAACTACCCAATAATCCATTGATAGTAGTTATGGAATCCATTGAAAAACCAGGGAATATTGGAGCAGTTCTTCGTACTTGTGATGCAGCTAAAATTGATGCCGTAATCATTGCCAATTCAAAATCCGATTTATACAATCCCAATACTGTTCGTTCTAGTGTAGGTTGTTTGTTTACCAATCAAATAGCGATGGCTTCGACTGAGGAAGCGATTGCATTTTTGCTTAAGAATAACATCAATTTCTATAGTGCAACGTTACAAAATTCTACTTTCTATCACACTCAAGATTATACTCAACCAACAGCAATAGTGGTGGGTACAGAAGCCACGGGACTTTCTCAACCATGGCGAGAAAAAGCAACTCAAAATATCATCATTCCTATGCAAGGCGAAATTGACAGTATGAATGTATCGGTGGCTGCAGCCATATTAATCTTTGAAGCCAAAAGACAAAGAGGGTTTTGATTAAGGAAATTAACTTTATGATTTGCACATCTCATTTGTTCTTCCTAATTTTAGGAATTGTTTGAAAATGCTATGATTGAAATAGATTTAGAAGAAGAAAAAAAAGCCATTGCCCGAGAATACAAAGAATTGCTTTGCATCAGTTATCAAACCTTAACCGATACTGATAAAAAACTAATCCGAAAAGCGTTCAACGTTGCAGTTGATGCTCATAAAGAACAACGCCGAAAATCAGGCGAAGCTTATATTTTTCATCCTATTGGTGTTGCTAAAATTGTGGCTTCCGAAATTGGACTTGGTGCCACCAGTATTGCCGCCGCTTTGATGCATGATGTGGTAGAAGACACTTCTATTACAATTGAAGAAATTGAAAAAATGTTCAATCCAAAAGTAGCCCATTTGGTAGAAGGTTTGACCAAAATTTCTCAAGTAAAAAAAGACATGAACATTTCATTGCAAGCGGAAAATTTCCGTAAAATGCTATTGACACTCAATGATGATGTTCGTGTGATCCTTATCAAATTAGCCGACCGTTTGCACAATATGCAAACGATGGACTCCATGCCCGATTACAAACAAATAAAAATTGCATCCGAAACCCTCTACATTTATGCTCCATTAGCGCATCGATTGGGTTTATATAACATTAAAACAAAGCTCGAAGATTTAGGATTAAAATATACCGAACCCGAAATCTACAAAGAAATTGTAAGTAAAATAAAAGAAACAAAAGAAGAACAAGATGCCTATATTGCCACCATATCGGATGTTTTAAAAAAATCTTTAGACGAAGAAGGTGTAGAATACATTATCAAAGGCAGACCAAAATCCATATACTCCATTCGTAGAAAAATGGCTGCACAAAATGTAACCTTCGAAGAAGTGTATGATAAATTCGCACTCCGTATAATCTATAAATCCAATCTTCATGACGAAAAATTCTTGGCTTGGAAAATCTATTCCATAGTTACAGATCATTATCGTCCAAGTCCAAGTCGTCTGCGCGATTGGATTTCTTCGCCAAAATCAACAGGTTACGAAGCATTACACATAACGGTTATGGGACCAAAAGGGCGTTGGGTGGAAATTCAAGTGCGAAGTGAACGCATGGATGAAATTGCCGAAAAAGGATATGCTGCCCATTATAAATATAAACAAGGAGCAACTGAAGAAAGCGGTTTAGATACATGGCTCAATCTTTTGAAAGAAGCTTTGGAAAGTTCGGAAACTAATGCGGTAGATTTTGTAGAAGATTTCAAAATGAATTTGTATGCTAAAGAAATCTTCGTCTTTACCCCAAAAGGAGAAATCAAATCATTGCCCAAAGGTGCCACTTCACTCGACTTTGCATTTAGTATTCACTCCGAAATTGGCATAAAAACAAGAGGAACTAGAGTTAACGGAAAATTGGTTCCTTTAAATTACGAGTTAAAAAGTGGTGATCAAATTGAAGTAATAACTTCTGTTCATCAAAAACCAACCATCAACTGGCTAGATTATGTAACGACTTCGAGAGCAAAAAATAAAATTAGAAACGTACTCAACGAAAATACTAAGAAAATTGCCGAAGACGGCAGAGAATTATTGACAAGAAAACTAAAACACTTAAAAATTACATTGAATGAAGGTGTTGTCAATGAAATGGTAAATTTTTTTAAACTTAAAACCAGTTTGGATTTGTTCTATCGTGTTGGAATTGGTTCAATTGAAAACCAACAACTCAAGGATTTTGCTGCTCAAAAAAGCAATACCTTAATGAATTTTTTTAAGAGTAAAATTAAACGTTCGCCAAGTTCACAGCCCGAAGACATTAACAAACAAGAGCTCAATAAAAATTTTGACATGCTCGTTTTTGGTTCGGAACAAGATAAACTGGATTATAAATTATCATCCTGCTGTAACCCAATTCCTGGTGACAATGTATTTGGTTTTATTACTATAAATGAAGGAATTAAGGTGCATAAAAAAGATTGTCCAAACGCCATCACATTACAATCCAATTATGCCTATCGCATCATGCAAGCCAAATGGATTGACTCTTCACAGCAAGAATTTAAAGCCATTTTGAAAATTACAGGAATGGATAGTTTAGGATTAACCAATGAATTGACAAAAGTAATTTCTAACAACATGCACGTAAATATTCAAAGTATTTCATTGAGCGGTGAAGCTGGAATTTTTAACGGAAAAGTAGCTGTGATAGTTCAAAACAACACCATTTTGAAAAAATTAATTGATAACATTAAGAAGATTGATGGCGTTGATAAAGTAACAAGGGTTTATACCAATTGATATCTTTTTTAAAAACTTTGAACTTTAAACTTTTAAACCTTAAACAAAAGATTTAACTTTGTCCCATGACATTAATTTCCAACGATAATTCTAAAAATCAAGAAACCGTAAAAAATGTTTTTACGATGTATCTCGAGAACAAAGCACATCGCAAAACACCTGAACGTTATGCTATTCTTCAGGAAATTTATAATAGTGAAGAGCATTTTGATATTGAAAATTTGTATATCAAAATGAAAAACAAAAACTATCGTGTGTCTCGTGCTACGCTATACAACACTATCGAACTTTTATTGGATTGTGGTTTAGTGCGGAAACATCAGTTTGGACAAAACCAAGCGCATTATGAAAAGTCGTATTTCGATAAGCAACACGACCATATCATAATGACCGATACTGGCGAAGTTATTGAGTTTTGTGACCCAAGAATTCAAACCATCAAACAAACCATTGAAGATATTTTCGGAATAGAAATACACAATCATTCATTGTATTTTTATGCTACAAAAAAATAATTATTTTAGTTGATACAGAAGTAACATTGCTACATCTCTGTTGAAATGTATTGACCACAACAATTGAATTTAGTTGGATAAAAATAAAAAAAATACTAAATTTGAGCATAATTAAATCAAGTTAAAATGGGACAATTAATAAACATATCCGAAATTAAAAGTCTTTATCCAGATGAATGGGTTTTACTTGGAAATCCAAAAATGGACGAAAGTAAAATAGAAGTAATATCAGGAATTCCATTATATCATAGTAAAGACAAAAAAGAAGTTTGTTATATTGGTAGAGCCAAAACATCAAATTTTGATAAGATAACATTAATTTACACAGGAACATTTAAACCAACTCGAAAGATTACAGGGATTTTTAATAGAACTTCAAAAAAATGAATTATATATTTAAGCGTGATCCTGAAAGCGGTTTAATATTAGTAAATGTTGAGATTGATACTAAGTATGAATTAAAAATGATTCTTGATACTGGTGCAACAAATACAACAATTGATAGTAATGCTTTATATTTATTTGGACACGATTTAAAAGATAGTATTGGAGTAGTAGAAATTGAAACTGCAAACGGAATTATAGAAACTGAAGTTTTTGAAATTAACAGTTTCTCATCATTAGGAATTAAGAAAGAAAAATTTGAAATTCAAGTTTATGATTTTATAGCCCACGGGATTTTTTCTGATTATAATGGGTTACTTGGACTTGACTTTTTAGAGGGAACAAAATTTTGCATTGATACCAATCAAAATATGATTTCAATAAAATAACCCGTTGGGTGTAATTAGTTTTTGATGATAATTTTTCGTCAGTTCGAGTGATTTTCGATAGAAAATCGTCCTTCGTTTTCACTCAGGATGACAGAACAAGAAAAATTTCATTAAAAACGGTTCTCGATACATTTTTTGTTCCTC
>Ga0208853_1000293_pt1 | contig 15198 bp, 17 predicted proteins | sample LakMenEpi03Oct11_FD_150667 | JGI IMG/M metagenome (GOLD analysis project Ga0208853, IMG submission 150667) | Freshwater microbial communities from Lake Mendota, WI - 03OCT2011 deep hole epilimnion (SPAdes) | ecosystem: Environmental > Aquatic > Freshwater > Lake > Epilimnion/Euphotic zone ... | reverse complement strand
TCAACTGCGGCATATTGGATTGCAGGTGTTGGTGCGATCCTTCTTTCACTCTCACCTAAGTTCGGCGCAGTTCTGAGCGCGACTCCAGTTGGAGCGCTCGGCGGAGTTGGCGTTGCACTGTTTGGAATGATCGGTGTTGTTGGTGCGCGTATCTGGATTGAAGGCAAAGTTGATTTCGCTAACTCAACAAATCTATTAATCGCAGGTTCAGCGCTGATTATCGGTATTGCAGATATGTCATGGACTCGTGGAGATTACACATTCAACGGCATCATCAACGCAACATTGGTTGCGATTCTTGGCTACCGACTTCTTCACTCAATTGCAGATGCAAGAGGTAATAAGTAACATCCCTGCATGATCATTCCAACGCGGCTTCCTGAATACATCGTCGCCGCGATGGTGATTATCTTGGCGCCTGGCCCGAGCGTTTTATTCGTAATCGCTCGGGCCATCGCATGGGGTCGTAAGGCGGCGGTGTTTACAGTCGCTGGAAATGTGACCGGCGCTTTTTCTCTCTCAGTCTTTGTCGCACTTGGGCTCGGTCCAATTTTGCAACGTTCAGAGCTTGCCTACATCGCGGTTCAATGGGGTGGCGGGCTCTATCTGATCTATCTCGGTATTGATGCCATCAGAAAACGCACGGTACATGCAGCTGACATGACTAACCAAGGAGATGTTGCACCAAGTGCACATCGTTCTATGTGGGATGGCTACTGGGTTGGCGCGCTCAATCCCAAAGGTGTTGTTTTCTTTGCCGCAGTTTTGCCGCAGTTCATAGATCGAGAACGTGGAAACGTGACCGCTCAACTAATTCTGCTTGGGGCGGTTTTTGCTATTTTGGCTTTTGTTTCAGATGGTACGTGGGGATTGTTAGCAGGCACGGCTCGAAACTGGTTAGCCACCGATGGCAAGCGCTTAGAAACTCTTCGTACAACCGGCGGCATCATCATGATCATCTTGGGGCTCGGAGTTTTGTACTCAGCAATTGTCAGTGCCTAAGTACACAATAAGCACATGATTAAACCTGCCAAACCCGCCCGCGAAAACATCTCACCATCGGATCTAACTTTTGGTCTTTCGACCTGCAAGAGATGTTTGTGGATTAAGTATTGGTACAAGGTAACGATGCCCGGAGCTTTTCCCTTAGTTGGAACAATGGCTGCCTTACAAGAAGAACATTTTCAAGGTGCAGATATGCCAACAATTGATCCATCGTTGCGCCCGGGAAAAGTGAGTAAATGGGGCGAGTGGGTAAAGAGCAAACCGCTTGTTGTTAATGGCACCGAAAGCCGCTGGAGAATTTTGGGTAAGTACGATTTAGTGTCAACTAACGATGATGGCACAATCGGATTAATTGATTGCAAAGTGTCAGATAGTCAGCGAGATAGCGGTCAGTTCTACTCCCCTCAACTCGAAGCCTACGCATATGCACTAGAAAATCCTGCAGCAGGTAAGGCGCAGTCGGTAGCTTCCATGGGATTACTCGTCTGGAAACCCACAACTGCTATTGGCAGCAATGCAAACGAATATGGTTTTGGAGTAATGCAAAAATATGTTCCGGTAGAGCGCGATCAAGCTAACTTCTTAAGGGTCATTGGTGAATTCATAGATGTTCTTGAAGGTGAACTACCAGATGCCGGAGGTGAGTGCCAGACCTGTACTTATCTTGTTGCTAGAAATGCTTTGGATTAATCCTCTTCGGTAATCTCACCAAGCTTGGGCTTTTTTGGCGCATAAATATCGATGTACTCCTGGCCTGACATCGCATGGATTGCATTCATGATTTGATCTGTAACATCTCTTAAGTGCTGCAGATCTGTTGAGTCTCCATCAAAGTACATCGGCTCACCAAAATGCATACCAACGCGCTTCACATTCGGAATCACCTTGCCAGTTGGCTGAATCTTGTCGGTATTAGACATTGCAACCGGCACAACTGGTGCACCTGATTCAATCGCCAAACGCGCAATTCCGGTGCGACCTTTATACAACCTGCCATCAGGGGATCTGGTGCCTTCTGGATAAATTCCGATGCAATTGCCATCGGCTAAAACTTTCAAACCTGTTATCAATGCAGCTTCGCTTCGACGACCACCTGAACGATCAACCGGCACCTGGCCAAGTGCAATAAAGGTTAACTTTTTTAACAAACCTTTAGGACCTGGGGATGTGAAGTACTCGCTCTTGGCAAGGAAGGTGACTTTGCGTGGAACAACTAACGGCATAAAAATTGAATCGCTAAATGAAAGATGATTAGAGGCGATAATTACTGGCCCCTTGGATGGAACATGTCTCAGGCCACGAACCTTGGGACGAAAAGCCAACATTAAAATCGGGGTCAAAAATGCCCGCAAGGTTCCGTACGGCAGGTTGTTGAGCACAGGTCTAATTTAGTGGCTATTGACGACTATGACACTATCTGAGGGTGAGTAATGGGAAAAAAGAGCCTGAAGGCTTCGATGAGGAAGAGTTGATCCGCTCAGAGTTTGACTCAATTGTTTCTGGGCTAAATCTTGATCAATCAGCGCCATCAACCTATCTCGATGATTTAGATCGGATTGATCAGGCGGGCTTTGTTCAACCCAATCCCGCCCCACAAACAGCCAAAGGATTCATTGCCTCTGCGCGCGCAGCATTACAGAGATGGTTCCACCGAAATGATCGAGATGATGATGGAGCTGCATTATGAGTAATTCTGGCTCGGATAAATTTAGCTGGGGAATATTAGGACCTGGCGGAATCGCTCGCGCTTTTGCACAAGATCTAACTTTACTTTCTGGTCACACAATTGGAGCCGTTGGATCACGTTCACTAGAAAATGCTCAAAAGTTCTCAGACACCTTTGGCGGAACTGCTTATGGAAGCTATGCCGAACTTGTTGCAGATCCAACTATCGATGCAATTTATGTAGCAACACCTCACCCAGCACACCATGACAATGTAATTCTGGCACTTAATGCAGGTAAGCCAGTGCTGTGCGAAAAACCATTTTCGGTCAATGCTATTCAAGCACAAGCAATGGTTGCTGCGGCAGCTCGTAACAATGTTGCTCTTATGGAAGCGATGTGGGCAAGGTTCTTGCCGCATTATGCAAAGGTGAGAGAGATTGTTAAGTCTGGAGTATTGGGAACAATACTTTCAGTCTATGCCGATCACGGGCAACGTCTAGCAGATCAGGGAATTGCCAGATTAGTCGAACCAGATTTAGCAGGGGGCGCATTACTTGATCTTGGAATTTATCCAGTCTCTTTTGCGCACATGATTTTGGGTACACCTTTTGACATAACTGCCAAAGCCGTGATTTCGGACAAAGGTGTGGATGCACAGACTTCTATGATTTTTAGTTATAGCAATGGAGCACACGCTGTTCTGACAACAACAATGATTGAACAAACACCATGCAGAGCAGTGGTTGCAGGCTTAAATGGCTGGCTAGAAATTGATCGCACTTTCTACAATCCGGCTGCTATGCGGGTTGTTTTAAATGACGGAACAGTCACCGAATATCCAAATACATATACGGGCCATGGCTTGCGTGAACAAGCTGAAGCATTCAAGCAATTAGTTGTGTCCGGAACTCTTGAATCAGAAATTTTGACCTGGAAAGATACGGTGGACATCATGAAGACTCTAGATGAAGTTCGCCAGCAGATTGGCTTGAAGTACCCTTTTGAAAATTAAGCGCGAGCTAAATCTGCAACACCAACTAGTCCAGCTTCATTACCTAACTGCGCGGCAATCAGTTCTGGGTATGGGTGCTTTCCTGCAAAAGGCATAGTTCGCTCTAACGCTTCACGAGTCGGTTTCAACAAGATTTCGCCAGCATCGATAACTCCCCCACCAATAACGACACATGCAGGATCTAACACAACAGATAGTGATGCGATTCCTGCGCCGAGCCATTGGCCTGTTGTATTAAAAGCTGCAAGTGCAACTGGGTCCCCATCGCGTGCGGCATCTGTAATTGCTTGCCCCGTAAGGCCCGCTACCGTTCCATCACCACGTGATAAAAGATTTCGTGCAATTTCCGGGCTGGCATTGATTGCTTCACGGGCGTGACGCAGTAAAGCGTTGCCAGATGCGTATTGTTCAAAGCATCCTCTAGCTCCGCATCCACACAAATGTCCATCAGGAACAACGCGAAGATGTCCAAACTCTGCAGCAATTCCAAAGGCTCCGCGATAGAGCGAACCGTTCACAACAATTCCGCCACCAATTCCTGTACCTACGGTAAGCATCATCATGTGATTCTGATTTCGACCGGCACCAAACTTAGCTTCACCCCATGCTGCAGCGTTCGCATCATTTTCAATAACAACTGGAAGGCCGATTTGAGCCGTTAGCTCTGCATCTAAATCAACACCGTTCCAGTCAGCAATATTTGGTGTTGCAAGCATGGTCTTTCGATCTGATGACACAAACCCCGCAGCGGAAACACCGACAGAAGTAACATCGAACTGAGCCATCAACTCTTTTGCGGTGTCAGCAATTGTGCGCGTTAATGCAACACCGCCTTGACGTGGAGTTTCCTTGCGCGCGGTTGCAAGAATTTTTCCATTCTCATCAACCACGCCACCAAGAACCTTGGTGCCTCCTACATCAATCCCGATCGTGTTACCCATCAAAGATTTAGGCTTCGAGATGTGACTTCAATTGAGCAAGAGCGGCATTAATAGTTGCCTTCTCTGCTTTTTGACGCATCATCGCTGGAACCGGCATAGACAAGGCAACTTCAAGCTCGTAGGTGACCTCGGTGGTATCGGCATCAATTGCTGAAATTGTGTAAACGCCATCCATACTGGTCAGTAGGTCGGCCTCATCTAGCGAAAAGGAAAGTTTGTTAGGAGCTTGGCTCCAGTCGTAGTCAAGAACTGGACGATCCTTCATCATCCCGGCATCAATGCTCATCTTTACCTTTGTAATGCGCCCCTGATCATCGCGTGCCAGCGCCTCAGCGCTCTTGATCTGTGCCGACCACTCTGGATACTTGTCTAATTCGAAGAGCGCCTTTTGAACCGCTTCAATTGGAGCCTCAATGGATATTAACGATTTGCTGAGATCTGTCATGGCGCAAGGCTACCCTCTTCCGCTTTTGTCCGCCTCCGCGCTAGCGTTCGCCCCATGAATGAAATCTCAATCCCTCCATTAGTTCCCGCAGCTACTGCCGGAAACCTCACAAATCTGATCGCTGAACGTGCCTGGTTTGAACCAGAGCGCATCATCATGTCTCGCCCTCTCGGCGAGGGATGGCAACCAGTAACGGCTCGCGAAGTTGAAGAAGAGATTCGCGCTACGGCGAAAGGTTTGATCGCTTCCGGCGTTCAAATCGGTGATCGAGTGGCCATCATGGCGCGCACACGGTACGAATGGACGATTCTAGATTTTGCAACCTGGTTTGCCGGCGGTGTAGTTGTTCCAATTTACGACACATCTTCTGCAGAACAAATCGATTGGATCCTCAATGATTCGCATTCAGTTGCAATCATTGTTGAGACTCCAGCGTTAGCTGAACTTGTAAAGACCGTACAACCATCGCACACTCGAAACATATGGACGATGACTGATGACGTCCTGACTGTTCTTCGTGAAGCAGGTAAGCACATTGGTGATGATGAAATCGATCGCCGACGTAATGCATTAACACCAGCATCACTTGCAACACTTATTTACACATCTGGAACAACTGGTAAGCCAAAGGGCGTTCAACTATCGCATGCTAACTTCCTTTCAGAGTGTGGCAATGTGGTTCAGGGCGCAAGCGAACTCTTCTTGAAGCCTGGTGGATCAACACTGTTGTTCCTTCCAGTTGCTCACGTTTTTGGTCGCATGGTTCAGATCGGTTCAATTTCTGCTGGTCTGCACATGGCTCATTGCAGCGATCCAGTAGGTCGTTTACCGATGGACCTTGCTTCCTTCAAGCCAACATTCGTGTTGGCAGTGCCTCGCATCTTTGAAAAGATTTACAACGGTGCTGAAGCAAAAGCCGAAGCTGCAGGAAAGGGAGACATCTTCCGTAAGGCTGCCGCGGTTGCAATTGCATACTCTGAAGCCCTTGATAAGAAGAAGGTTTCACCAATTCTCAAGCTCAAGCATGGCTTGTTCGATAAGTTGGTCTACAGCAAGATTCGCGCCGGAATGGGCGGACGCGTAGAAGCTGCGATCTCAGGAGGTGCGCCACTTGGTGCCCGCCTTGGACACTTCTATCGTGGTGCTGGAGTTACTGTTCTCGAAGGTTACGGTTTAACTGAAACAACCGCTGGTGCAACTCTTAACCTAATTGGAGCCCAACGCGTTGGTTCCGTTGGACGACCAATTCCAGGTACTTCTGTAAAGATTGCAGAAGATGGTGAAGTGCTTCTACGCGGCCCAATTGTCATGGATGGTTACTGGCAAAATCCGGCAGCAAATGATGAAGTATTTGATTCAGAGCGCTGGTTTAAATCTGGCGACCTAGGAAAACTTGATGATGATGGTTTCCTTTACATTGTTGGCCGTAAGAAGGAAATTATTGTCACTGCAGGTGGAAAAAATGTTGCACCTGCAGTACTTGAAGATCGACTCCGCGCTCATCCATTGGTAAGCCAGTGCATAGTCGTTGGTGACAATCAGCCATTTATTGCGGCCCTGGTAACTCTAGATCCAGATGCACTTAAGGGTTGGGTTGCAAACAATAAGAAGGATGGCGCAGCAATTGGAGATTTGGTCAATGATCCAGATCTGATCGCAGTTGTTCAGACTGCAGTTGATGAAGCCAACAAGGCCGTAAGCAAGGCGGAATCGATTCGTAAGTTCACGCTTCTGCCAACCGACTTCACAATTGCTGGCGGACACTTAACTGCAAAGCTTTCTGTGAAGCGACATGTAGTTGCAAAGGAGTTTGCGAAAGAAATTGACGCATTGTTCGCAAAGTGAACAATGAGCGGGTAACCCTCGCACAGGAAATTCACGATGGAATCGCCCAGGACTTAGTTGTCCTGGGCTTTTCCATTGATCAAGCAATTTCTCAATGTCACACCCCAGAGTTAAAGAATTCACTACGACACATCAGATTCACTACAACAGAACTAATCGAGAAAGTACGAACTCAAATGCACGCTTTGCGCAGTTCTGAGCCACTGATGGTGTCTGACGCACAGCCGGACACCATGTTTGAAACTCTGCGAGTTGTCCAAGAAGTGCTGCGCAACATTGATAAGCATTCAGGTGCAACTTTCTTTGACATTCAAATCAATGATGATGGACGTGGTGGAGTTGCGGGTAAGGAAGGTTCGTTTGGTCTGCAAGGTCTACAGGAGCGGGTCGCTAAAATCAATGGGGAAATCACCATTGCTTCAGATTTGGCGGGAACAAGAATTGGAGTACGAATCCCATTGGATAGGTAATGACACGACTCTTGGTAATTGATGATCACGCCGTTGTTCGTCAGGGTCTTGTTCAAGCCTTTACCGAAAATGGCTTCACTTCAATTGAATCGGCCGGAACCCTAAGCCAAGCTCGTGCCAAAATCGCTGCCTTTAATCCTGAAGCGATCATTGTTGATCTGAATCTCCCGGATGGTTCTGGTTTAGAAATCGTGCAGTGGGTACGCAAACATTCAACCGACGTTGCAATCATTGTCCTTTCTCTCAATGACCCAGCGCAGTTCATAAGGATTGCCCGAAATTCGGGAGCCAATGCCTATGTGTCCAAGAGCCAATCAATGCAAGAGATCATCGCCTCGGTCAGATTCGCACTCTCTAATCCTGGTTCATTTACCAGCACTTCGATTATCGACCAATCAGTTGATTTTGATTTGACACCTAGGGAACTCGAAGTCGTCTACCTTCTGGCAGAAGGTGCCAGCAATCTTGAAATCTCTTCAAAGCTTTACGTTAGTTTGTCGACCGTTAAAACTCATATCTCTTCACTGATGAGAAAACTAGGTTGCAGTAATCGAACTGCTGCAGCAAAAATTGCGCGCGATAAAGGGTTTTTAGTGTAAAAGTTCGTTGAAGCGCTGTGACCAGATTTCCCATCGCCAATTCTCGACAATCCACTCTCGGCCAGCAGCACCCATTCTCTTTGCTTGATCTAAATCGCTGAGTAATGTAATCGCTGCAGTTGCAATCTCGTGATTATCTTGTCCGTCCACAACAAATCCAGTAACGCCATCAAGCACCGCATCTGGTGCTCCCCCAGAAGATCCAGCGATAACAGGTAATCCGCAGGCGCTTGCTTCTAGGTAAACAATTCCAAGACCTTCGACTTCTAGTCCAAAGAACCTAGAGCGAGATGGCATCGCAAAAACATCACCTGCACAGATGTATTCGGGAAGTTGGTTGTATTGAATGCGTCCGATGAAACTGACATGGTCTTTAAGCCCAAGTTGTTGCACCAATTTTTCTAAATGTTCGCGATAAGGACCTTGGCCCACCATCAAAAGATGTGCATCTGGTACGCTTTTTAAAATCTGGGGTAAAGCCTGAATCAAATGATCTTGACCTTTTCGGTGCACTAAACGCCCAACTGAAACAATCACCCGCTTATTGTCTAACTTCAGTTCTTTGCGGAGCGTGGTTGCATCGCGTGGAAAAAAATGATCGACATCAATGCCGGGGGCGATCTTTACCATGTGCTGCGCATCTAGCGCCGAAAGAGCGCGAGAAATTGCTTGTTGCGTGAACTGACCCAAATACGTCAGGTAATCAACGGTTGCACCGATGTAGCCCATTGCAAGGTTGAAAGGAAAAACCTTCGCCCACCACACTTCATGGCCATGGGTCAGGGCAACTGTTTTTCGAACTCCGGCGCGCTTCATAGATGCAGACAACAAACCCAGGGGCGCAGCTGCACCAAATGCTGCAACTTGAATATTTGATTCTTTGATTATTTGCGAAAGGTTTCGTGCAACTCGTGGAGTCGGCAACAAAATTTTTGCTCGATCGCGGATCACAGTTACGCCGAAATCTGATTTCCAGGCCCTGTCATAAGCCTCGGAACCCGCTTGGGCAGATGTGTACACAATTGTTTGCCCAAAAGGCCTGCGCTCGATCAAACCAATTACAAAGGTTTCAATTCCACCTGCACGTGGGCCAAAGTCATTGGTGACGAACAGAACTGGACTAGAAACGACGAGCTCCAACTAGTGGTTTTCTTCCAAGCGATCCGCTCGGTGCAACCTTTACACGTGAACCTTTTCGAGGAGCATGCACCATTTTTCCGCCACCCAAGTAGATCGAAACATGTGAAACTGGGCGGCCATAAAACAAAAGATCACCTGGTTTAAGGGCGTTTAATGAAACTTTTTTACCTAGTCGAGATTGTGCTGCAGATGAGTGTGGAAGCGAAACGCCTGCTGTCTTATATGCGCGCATTGTTAACCCGGAACAATCCCACGTAGTCATTCCAGATGCACCAAAAACATATCGGTCGCCAATTTGTGCAAGGGCATATTTAATAGCAATTCCCGCTCTACCAGAAACCCCGCTGGCGCTCTTGGCAGCCTTCAGCGAAGATGCTTGATCGGCATCTTCTTCTTCCTCGGCCAACCGCGCTAAACGCTCACGTTCTGCTTTAGTTAACTTAGATAAAAGCTTTTCTGCTTCTGCTAACTTCTTTTGCGCTAAAGCAGATTGTGCGGTTAACTTCTTTTGGGCCGCAGCAACCAACGCTACTTTGTCGTTGACCGTTAAAGTCGTTGCATTCAATCTTTGCTGCGCGGTTTCAAACTTTCGTAGCTGGGCCGCTTTACGACGAGTGATGGCATCTAGCGCGCCAGCAGATGAAAGGTATAACGAGGGTTCAGACGAAAATAGGAGTTCAAAACTCTGGCCAAAACCGCCAGATTTGTACTGTTCGATTGCAATAGTCCCTAAGGATTTTTGAAGAGCAGCAACTGTTTGGCCTTGGATCTCAGCTTTGGCTTTAATGCCATTAAGGGTCTTGGTTAAGGCGGCTAATTTAACTTTTGCCTCTTGCGCACCTTCGGCGGCAGCGGTTGCATCCTCTTCTAACTGGCGAATCTTGGCCTGCACCTGAGCCAGAGTTTGCGCTCCTGTCGCACTTACCGGCGCTAATACGCCAGCCATCACCGCAAGAGCGGTGAGGATGCGCACCCAGGTAGACATAGGGTCAAGGCTAACCTCGCCTAGACCTGGCGCTCAACCTGAATGGGGTTAATTCGCCTGTGAATTTAAGCCTTGTTCAGGCTGAACGAGCGTTAAATTGCAATGGCGGTGTCAGCCCACTCTCAGCAAGGATGTTCAGCGCGCCCACGGTCTCGTCGCTGATGTCTGAGGTGTTATCGAGAAAGAAAGAGACCACACATGTATTGCATGCAATTGCGGCCATGGTGCAGGTAGAGCAATCAATGATCATGCATCAAAGGTACAGAGAGCCACTGACAAGAATTCTGGCGGGTAAGTAATACTTGGGCATGTGAGCGTTGTAGCAACTTTAGTAGTCGGAAGCGATGGCTCAACTTCTAAAGAAAGCAGATCCGCCGGGGTTAGTTCGCCTGAGGATCGAAAAGCTTTCTTGCAAAGGCGGCGCGAAGTAGATGTCATCATCGTTGGGGGAAATACCGCCCGACATGAGCCGTACAACCGGACTCCTGTCCCACTTGTCGTCATTTCTAGATCACTCGTAAACCCAGTCCAAGGAAATCACTTGGCTCTGTTCTGGAACTGTTCCCCGGTTATGGCAGTTGAAAAGGCTCGCTCTTTGTTTGGTGGAAAGATTTTGATTGAGGGCGGCATAGCAATGATCAACGAGCTGCTTGTGCACAAAGTCATTGATCAACTAGAACTAAGTGTTACTCCTGCTACCGGCGGAGAAAACACAGTAGATATCAATCAACTATTGGCTCATTTTTCACAGATTGAAAAGCGAGAAGAATCAGGAACTATTTTTTACTCAGCACGTAATTAAAAAGCTGAGATCAAGGAAACACCAGAAACAGCCAAAGCGATTCCAACATATTGAACTTTATGTAATCGCTCATTTAAGAACTTAAAGGCCAAGAGCGCCGTTGCGATTGGATAGAGAGAACCAAAGACCATTGCAACCGAGACCAGACCTTTAGTTGTTGCCACTCCTAGTAACAGATTTGCCAGGAAATCGGCCGCACCAATAAAAATTAGAATTGGAAGATCTTTCTTGGAGAACTTCCCGGTCGTTCTAAACTTGAGTGCAAGCGAAATAGTTACAAAGAAAGTAGCGGCTCGCATTGATACCATCGTCAGCAAAGCACTTTCCTTTGAACCGATGGACATAAATGTGAGTGACATACCAAAACCTGCAGCAGCGCCCAGCGCCAAAAGTAATGGCTTGATTGGTAAGCCATTAGAAAGTTCAGGTCCACTTGCACAAAAGACTCCTACGAGAGCGATGACAATACCCACCGATGCAATCATTGAAAGTTTGTCGCCAGTCACGATTGCATAAATCAATGGAATTACCGCACTCATAGAACTAATCGGAGCGACTACTCCCATTCGCCCAGTTGATAAACCTTCATACAAGCACGCTAAGCCGATGTAACCAAATAATCCGGCCAGCGCACCTGATAAAACATAACCATTGAATCCAAAGGCTTGTCCGTACAGGTCCCCAGAAACAAGAACAATCAGCAATCCAACTAAGAGACCTATAACCTGAGAAAAACCAAGAACAGCAAATGGGTGATGCTTTTTACTCAGGCGTCCTGCAAAAAAATCAGCTGTTCCCCAGAGCGCACTTGAAAGAAGTGCCAAGATTGATGCCATGTAAGCAAGGTTACCGCCCTGCCTCCCAAGATTCAGGCACTGCCATCTTTATCCTAAGTGCGTGGATGCGAATGGTTTTGAGCGCTTAATCGACCATCTTCGCACCGTAACTCCAAGAGCAGAATTAACCTTGACTGAAGTTCCCCCTCCTCAAAAACTAGCAACTTTTTCTTTCGCCTTTTCAGTTGATGTTTCTAATGGCCTGCTGGGCGATCAAGAGGATGAGATTGCAAACGGTCGCTTTGTTCTGCTTCATGAGCCAGGTGGACAAGCGACTTGGGATGGCGAATTTCGTTGTGTAACTTTTGTCAGCGCTGATGTTGATCCAATAATGCAAGAAGATCCGCTGCTTCCAGAAGTTGGCTGGAGCTGGTTTCTAGAATCACTCGAATCAAGTAATTGCGCATACAACAATCCCAGTGGCACAGTTACACGCGTAAGCAGTGCCTCTTTTGGAAAATTATCACCTCGAAGCAATGAGGCTGAAATTGAAATACGTGCTTCGTGGTCTCCGATTGTTGAGGATCCGCGAGAGATCATCAATCACATTACGAGCTGGTGTAATTTAATTTCAGAGGTTGCTGGCTTGTCCCCGGTGCCTGAAGGTGTTTCAGCAATTTCATCTTCGCGCAGGCGTTAGCTATGAGTGAAGAGATTGTTGCGATTCCACTTTTGCAACCAAGTGCAGGTACCCCCGAAATCATCGATACCGAGGAAGCCTTCAGAAAAGCTATAGATCAGTTAGCTAAAGGTTCAGGTCCCTTCGCAGTAGATGCCGAACGCGCATCAGGTTTTAGATACAGTGCAAGGGCATATTTGATACAGATCAAAAGAATTGATGGCGGGCTGCATTTAATCGATCCAATTCCCTTTGGCCCAGGACACCAACTATTTTCTGAACTCAATGAACTTCTCAATACCGACGAAGTTATCCTGCATGCCAGCACGCAAGATCTGCCATGTTTACGCGAGCTAGGGATAAACCCGGCGAAGCTTTTTGACACAGAATTAGCAGGGCGAATTGCGGGTTTACCGCGAGTTGGTCTAGGACCTTTGCTCGAATCCATTATGGGGGTTTTGCTTGCTAAAGAACATAGCGCCGCCGATTGGTCTGCAAGACCCTTACCCAAAGAGTGGCTTACTTACGCAGCCCTTGATGTTGAACTTCTTGTGGAACTTCGCAATCACATGTACAAACTATTAGAGGATGCAAAGAAGTTGCCTTGGGCAGTTGAAGAGTTTGCTTCGATACTAAATGCTCCCCCAGCGCCGCCTCGTGTAGATCCGTGGCGACGAACTTCAGGAATGCACAAGATTAAAAGACGCGATCAGCTTGCAGTGATTAAGTCACTGTGGATCGCTCGAGATGCAGTGGCAGCAAAGAATGACATTGCAGCCGGCAAGTTGCTCAATGATTCAGCAATTGTTGAGCTTGCAATAGCGGTGCCAACAAATAAGAAAGAGTTTGAAAAATGTTTACGGCCGCTCGGTCTACGTGCTCGCTGGCTGGAAAATCTTCAACTGTGGTTGGACTCGATCGCTGCCGCCGTGGCATTGCCAGAAGATCAGTGGCCAGCGATGCGCACAAATGCCGATACCTTGCCTCCAATTAAATTGTGGCGCGACAAGTTCCCTGAAAAATTTGCTCCGTTATCGCATGCTCGTGCCGCTATTGAATTGATTGCACAAGAGAATCAGATCCCAGTGGAGAATTTAGTTACCCCAGAACACATTCGACGGGTTTGCTGGAAGCCACCAATTGGCGCGACTGCAACTTTGTCGGTTTCTGAGGTTGAGAAAGCGTTAACTGAGCTAGGTGCTAGACAGTGGCAGATCGATTTAGTTGCACCAGCCTTGGCAGCGGCGTTGCTTGAGCGTGAACCCATCCCAACGGAGGTTGTTGAACCCGCCGAACCAGTGACCGAAGAGGCGTAACCAGGTACTGTCACAAAGTCATACTCATGAGTAACATATGGCTCATACCTAGAAAACGCCAGACCTAAAAAAAGGAAGCGCCATGTCTCGCACAGTTGTTCTCGTTGATGCCGTCCGTACACCATTTGGAAAAGCCGGAGGCATGTATGCCGGTACCCGAGCTGATGACCTTATGGTTCGAGCGATCCGCGGTTTGCTAGAACGCAACCCAAAGATTGATCCAGCAGCAATTGAAGATGTTGCTATTGCAGCAGCGACACAAACTGGTGATCAAGGAATGAACATCGGACGAAGTGCGGCGTTGTTATCAGGTTTGCCTAATACGGTTCCTGGATATTCGATTGATCGTTGGTGTGCGGGTGCCTTGACTGCGGTTACAACAATTGCAGGCGCAATTGCAATGGGAACAAATGAAATTGCAATCGCAGGTGGTGTTGAACATATGGGTAACCACCCAATGGGTGAAGGAATGGATCCAAATCCGCGCTACCTTGCCGAACGAATTGTTGAACAAGATGCACTAGCAATGGGTGCAACAGCTGAACGTTTGCACGATCGCTTTCCACAATTAACTAAGGAACGTGCAGATCGTTATGCGATGAACTCGCAAGTTAAAACCGCACAAGCATATGCAGCTGGAAAAATTCAACGCGATTTGATTCCTACCGCAGCTCGCAGTGCAGAACTTGGCTGGACAGTTGCAACCGCTGATGAAGCACCACGTCCACAAACAACAATGGAAGGTCTGGCAGGACTTAAGACTCCTTTCCGCCCCGCAGGCCGTGTCACTCCTGGAAACTCTTCCGGACTAAATGATGGTGCCACTGCTGCCTTGCTTGCTAGCGAAGAAAAAGCTTTAGAGCTGGGTCTAACAATTAAAGCGAAAATGGTCACTTATGCATTCGCTGGTGTCGAACCAGAAATCATGGGATACGGACCAGTCCCTTCTACTTTGAAAGCGCTCAAGCAAGCAGGTTTAAAGATCGAAGATATTGGAGCTTTTGAAATTAACGAAGCGTTTGCAGTTCAGGTAATTGCATTCTTAGATCACTTTGGAATTGCAGATGATGATCCTCGAGTAAATCCATACGGTGGCGCAATTGCAGTTGGTCACCCACTCGCATCCTCTGGTGTGCGTTTGATGCTCAACCTTGCACGCACCTTTGAATCACAACCTGAAGTTCGCTATGGAATTACAACTATGTGTATCGGTCTCGGCATGGGTGGAACAGTTATCTGGGAAAACCCAAACTTCAAGGGAGCTAAGTAATTATGAGCGCAGATATCACTCTTCCAGCTGGAGCACCTGAAGAAGTTGTTACCAACGCATTAGTTCGAGAGATCGACCTTTCCGCCTTTGGCGGCAAAGGTGTCATGGCTTTGATTACCTTAGACAACGGGCTAGACCATAACCGCCCAAATACTTTTGGAGCACAATCGGTAATGGCGCTAGATGCAGCAATTACCGATGCAATTGGTCGCAACCCTTCAGCCATTGCAATCACTGGTAAACCAT
>Ga0208853_1000288_pt1 | contig 15313 bp, 17 predicted proteins | sample LakMenEpi03Oct11_FD_150667 | JGI IMG/M metagenome (GOLD analysis project Ga0208853, IMG submission 150667) | Freshwater microbial communities from Lake Mendota, WI - 03OCT2011 deep hole epilimnion (SPAdes) | ecosystem: Environmental > Aquatic > Freshwater > Lake > Epilimnion/Euphotic zone ... | reverse complement strand
TTGATCTCTGCGATCCCAAAACATCGGTTAGCATGACCATCAATGGCCCGGCGCCTATTTTACTCGCCTTTTTTATGAATGCGGCTATCGACCAACAATGTGAGAAGTACATTCTGGAGCATGGGCTGAATGAAGAAGTGAACAAACGTATTGAATCCAAATATGCAATAGATCAATTGCCTAATTATACCGGAATCGATGGAAGCCCGGTTTGGGCAAGGCAGGGCACTATGCAGGGGAGCTTGCCTGAAGGTAATGATGGCTTAGGCTTACGATTGCTTGGTTTGAGCGGCGATGATGTATTGCCTCCGGATGTTTATGCCGGCATCAGGGCCAAAGCTTTAAGTACGGTGAGAGGTACTGTACAGGCGGATATCTTAAAAGAGGATCAGGCTCAGAATACCTGCATCTTTTCAACAGAATTCGCACTAAAACTGATGGGTGATGTGCAACAGTATTTTATCGATCATGAAGTGCAGAATTTTTACAGCGTAAGCATCAGTGGTTATCATATTGCTGAGGCAGGGGCAAACCCCATCACCCAATTGGCGTTCACCTTAGCCAATGGCTTTACCTATGTAGAGTATTATCTAAGCAGGGGGATGAAGATTGATGATTTCGCTCCAAACCTTTCTTTCTTCTTCAGCAACGGCATGGATCCGGAGTACAGTGTGATAGGCCGTGTTGCCCGTCGCATCTGGGCAAAAGCGATGAAACATAAGTATAAGGCCAATAGCCGTAGCCAGAAACTGAAATATCATATCCAAACCAGTGGCAGAAGTTTACATGCCCAAGAAATCGACTTCAACGATATCCGCACCAGTTTACAGGCACTTTATGCCATATACGACAATTGTAATTCACTGCATACTAACGCTTACGATGAGGCGATAACCACACCCACAGAGGAAAGTGTTCGAAGGGCCATGGCCATCCAACTGATCATCAACAGGGAACTGGGTACGGCAAAGAACGAGAACCCCAATCAGGGTTCATTTCTCATTGAAGAACTTACCGACCTGGTAGAACAGGCAGTGATGACTGAATTCAACCGGATTACGGAAAGAGGAGGAGTATTGGGTGCTATGGAAAGGATGTATCAACGCAACAAGATCCAGGAGGAAAGTCTCTATTACGAAACACTGAAACATACCGGCGAATACCCGATTGTAGGCGTGAATACTTTCTTAAGCAAGCAAGGTTCGCCTACGGTATTGCCTTCTGAAGTGATTCGTTCAACCGGTGATGAAAAAGAAAAACAGATTGATGCATTGCTCGCTTTCAAAAAAAGGCATGCAGCACAATCCGCTGAAAGGCTTAAAAAGCTTCAACAGGTTGCCATAGCTAACGGAAATCTTTTTGAGGAATTGATGGAAACCGTAAAATATTGCAGTCTGGGCGAAATCACCAATGCCCTTTACCAGGTGGGTGGCCAATACCGCAGGAATATGTAAGAGGGTATTACCAAATGGTTAAACTGTTTGTATTTTGGGATTCATTTTTAGATTTTTTTCAATAAACCGTCAGGAAATTAGTTTGCTTATATAGTACAATACATCAAACTTCTTATCTTTGCTTCGGTTTTTCATAGGATATTGGATTTTAAAGCGGGACTAGATTTCTATCTTGGTCCCTTTTTTATGCCACTTACTATCCGAACTGTACTTTTTCAAATGGCTTGGTTTTTTTCGAACAAGTATATCCGTTAGTTTTATCTTTTTGTATAGCAGCACATGTATATAACTGGTGGAAAACTGTGAGCTTAGAGAATTGATAATTTGTAATAATGGGTTTAAATTAGCCATGCAATTCCCGCTTTAACTGATCCAAGTTCCATTCTAATGCCGAATCGTTCCCTTAAGGGATTCAGTGTAATCTTCTCTTCAAAATCCTTAATAAGATGGGGTTCCGTTTTTCTACTGTTTTTTCTTTATTCCTGCGCTTCGAAGCCTTACCGCTCTAGCAATAAACAATATCGTAAACAAGTTCACGCACTGGCGCAATCGTTGGAAGTTCAGCCCGATACCGGAATCAGATCGGATTCTATACGGCAGCCCGACAGATGGATCGGTACCGTCAATTTCGGATTACGGAAGCCCAATTTTGTAGTCATCCATCATACGGCCCAACAATCCTGTGAAAAAACGCTTCAAACCTTTACCCAATCGCCACGTCAGGTTAGTGCTCATTATGTGATTTGTGCCGATGGAACTTTATATCATATGCTGCACGATCAGTTGCGTGCCTGGCATGCAGGAGCGGGTAAATGGGGACAGGTAACAGATGTGAACTCCTTATCAATCGGTATTGAGCTCGATAATGATGGATTAGCTCCATATCGGGAAGCTCAGCTACAAGTGTTGCTTACATTACTGGATACCTTGAAACAACGTTACCGTATACCTGCAGCAAATTTTATCGGACATGCAGATATCGCACCCGGAAGGAAAGTGGATCCGGGAATTAACTTTTCATGGGAACGGCTGGCTAAAAAAGGTTTCGGTTTATGGTATGGCGATACGCTTTCACTCATTTTACCCGAATCATTTGATGCTCGCACGGCCCTGAAGATTATCGGTTACGATGTACATGACCAAACCGCAGCTATACAGTCCTTCCGTCTGCATTTCATGGCTTCTCAACGTAAGGGGGAATTGTTGCAGGAAGAGAAAAAAATCCTTTATGCGTTACAGTTAAAAAGCATGGAGTAGTTGGAAAGGGAAGGAATCATTTTTGTAATTACCGGCCAGCTTTTTTATAGAATCTTGCAAGGGCTGGTATGCGCGACAGTTCCCTCGCTTCTATTTTTCCTACAAACCAGATGAAAAAGAAAAGGATCATTACACCTATGAGTATTGAAAACCAAAGCTGCCCTGAAATAATAGCTACTAAACCCAAATGCAAGCCGTAAAGCAGGATGACCAATAGCAGGTATGCAGTAAGTTTTTTTACCGCATAGGGTACGGGATAAAATTTTTGTCCGAGTTTATAACTGCTCACCATCATGAAGAAATAGCAAAAGAAAGTGGCAAATGCTGCACCTGCATAGTGAAACCGCGGAATCAGCAAAATATTCAATACAATCGTGATTACTGCTCCTGCTATGGTGATCAGTGCGCCATATTTATTCTTATCGGTGAGTTTATACCACACACTGAGGTTGTAATAGATGCCCAGGAAAATATTTCCAAGCGCAAGTAAAGGCACCACTTCTAAACCTTCCGCCCAACGCGGATTGGCTAAATGAATGAAAATCCATTTGAATACATCTAAAAATACACCCACGCATAAAAACATGAAGCAGCAGGCGATCACAAAAAATTTCATCACACGGGCATAGGTTTTCTGGGCATTTTCAGATTTGCTTTGGTTGAAGAAAAAGGGTTCCGCTGCCATGCGGAAAGCCTGAATCATGATGGTGATCAGCAATGCAAGTCTGAAAATATTGGCGAATATGCCTAACTCATGATCAGCCTGTTGTGGAGGAAGATCTACCACATGACGATAGATCAACCTGCTCAGCACATCATTCACCATGCCGCCAAGGCCAACAATGAGCAGCGGTGTACTATAACGCATCACTTCTTTCCATAGCGGCAGACTGAAATTCCATTTGATGGCACTGAGTTCTTTCGATAAGATGAGCAGTGTAAAAAGGCTTCCACATAGATTGCCGATCAGATAATAACCGATGCCCAAATCGGGAGTATAAAAATTTGAAAAGAAGCTATCCGGATTCTTCTTAAGGTAGGCAGGTAATATCCCAATGAATAAAATCACTGTAAAAAGATTTACCAGGATGCCTGCTATACGGGCAAAGGCATATTTTTTCGGCCTGTTTTCCTGGCGAAGCCGGGCAAAAGGAAGGGTGTTCAGGTTATCAATAGCAATGATGGCGATCATACAGTTCAGGTATTCAGGATGCTTGCCCAGATCCACAGCGCCAACAAGCGGTTCTTTTACCAACCATAAAATCGCACTGAACAATAGGGTACTGCAAATCAGTGAAACAGATAAAGTGTTATAAAGCTTCTCCCGGTCATTGTTTTGAGAAAAACGGAAATAAGCAGTTTCCATCCCGTAGGAAAAAAGAACATTAAAAAAAGGAATCAACGTGTAAACCTGAACCAGGTCAGCGGTTTTTTCCGGAAGCGCAATAAAAAAAGGAAGCGCCATATTCATCAGATAACCTAAAAAGCGGCTGGCAATGGTGGGTATGCCATACCATAGGGTTTGTCCGGCCAGTTTTTTTATTCCACTCAAGCTTGGGGGTTTTATGCGTAATTTACTGGTATAATTTTAATTTCGTTTCGTATTTAATAATGGATTTGCTTTGCATATCACCCAAAAAAAAGAGAAATACATGAAACCCCTATTTTTTTTATTCATTTTATGCATCGGTTGTTTCGGCACAATGGCACAACCTGTTGCCACCATGCTCGATTTTAAACAAGGCAAACGGGAAGCCATCATGATGGATCTGCCTTACAGCAGCAGCGTGATTGAACAGGCGCTGATAGACACCATGCGCAAACAGGGGTACATCGGTAAAACTTCAGGCGACTACCTTATTTTCAAAGCGGTGCAGCTGGATGCCATTGCTGCGGTGCCATTAGACTGGTACATCAAGATAGACCGTAAAAGCAGGAAAGAGAAAGATTTATCAACGGTAACAATGCTGATTGGTAAAGATATCAATGAATATGTTTCATCCGGCAGCGACCCGGCCATATTTACTAACGCTATGGCATACATGAATGGATGGAGGAAAACGGTCTTTTCCTACGATCTGCAATTACAAATCAACGATCAGGCAGAAACCATCCGCGATCAGGAAAGGAAAATCAAGAATCTTTCAGAGGAGGCTGATGACCTTGCCAAAAGAAAAAAAGAGCTTGAAGAAGAAATTATATTGAACCAGAAGAATCGCGATGCACTGCTGCTTGAAAAAGAAGCGCAGATCTCGGTATTGGAAAAATTGAAATCCCGAAAAAATTGAGTGGAGAATAGTTATGGCAGATGATGTTCCGCCTTAGCAGGCTTCAATTCGCCCGGACCAAACCTTGGGTTTTTTAAAAAACTGCTGTCGGTTAACGTATACAGAAAATAAACAAGGTCGTTTTTCTCTTTGTTGCTCATGCTGATGCGGTTTCTGAGTGAACTATCCAATGTAGCCTGTTCGGTATGAATGCCATTGCGGTAATGATCAATCACCTGGAACAAAGAATAAATGCTTCCGTCGTGCATGTATGGATAAGTCAATTGTACATTTCTTAAACCCGGAACTTTGAATTTCAAGGAATCATCAGGATTATTGCTGATTTGCTGCCGGCCGATATCTTTAAACCGGTTTAGTGGCAGTCCGTTGTTTCGGAAGCTATTATCGGTAAACAAAGGCTCACGGTGACACCCGGAGCAATTGGCTTTAAATAAGGCATATCCCCGTTTTTCATATTCTGTGAATGGCAACTCTCCCCTCATCATTTTATCGTATTTACTATTCGCTGAAATCAGGCTGCCGGTAAATTGTGCAAGTGCTTTTAACATGCCCTGGCTGCTAATGCCGGTATTGCCAAACGCATTTTTGAACATTCGCCGGTATTCGGGATCCTTTTTCAATTTAAGCATCACCGAATCGAGGTTTTCACCCATTTCATTCGGAGCAGTGAGCGGTGCCAGAGGTTGAACTTCCAGGTGATTGATAGCGCCATCCCAATGCATCTCTTGCATCCAGGCGAGGTTTACCAGAGCCGGGGCATTCCTGGTGGTGAACCCGTCATTCACGCCATGGCTCAGGTCGTGGTCGAAAGTTACAAAACCTGCAAATTGCTGGTGACAACTGGCACAACTGATTTCGCCGTTCTTGCTCAGCCTTGCGTCGTAAAATAATTTTTTTCCAAGTTGAAATCCTTGCTCAGTAAGTTGGTTTTTTTCAAAGAGGTTTTTTTCCGGCTTAGGCCAGCCCATCGGGATTTCCAGTTTCAATGGTTCAGGTTGATCCTGTTCGTTGCGGGTAAGGCTCAGCATGAAGATGCCCAAAAAGAAAATGAAACATATGGTGCAGGCTTTTTTCAGGGTACTACGTTTAAAGTGAACAATGCTTCAAAGTTAGCAGCCATTTTTTGGGCCAGCAAACCCGGTTGCATGCAAACAGGAATTTCTGCAATTCGGATGGGGTTTACCGCATCCCAGTAACGGTCGAGGTTAAGCGAAATAGTAAGCCGGGTTATTTTTTGATTGGATATTTCAATACTTGAATTTCCATCTACATGAAGCCTTATGATTCTGGCCACATTGTTGCCCGCTTTATACCCTCCGATATGGTGCTCTATTCGTTGTAAATCTGCTGATGAGGATGAAGAACGGCCTTCCAACTTAAAAAAAACATAGCCACTGTTCCAGGTCCAGAACATATCGTTCAGTGCATCTAAAGCGCCTGATTGGGTACCGCTGCAATTGGAAACACTATCTACGCCCAGTAAAAAAGAAATGCCCTTGTATTTTCCGGGAGGTAATTTCAAATTTATTTCGTTTGTACCTGCTGCATTAATGAGATAATAGGGTAATGCATTGATTGGCTGATCAAGGCCCTCTACTTTTATTTGACCGATATAATATTTCAATTTATAGATATTGTAATTTTCTCCAAATGCATTTTGGTAAGTGCTGTCTCTAAATACGATAGGTTCGCCATTAGCGCTATGGGTAAAACTGATTTGCAATTCGCCATCCTGTGCCATAGCCACTTGATCTAACAGTGAAAATGGCATGATTAAAACCATTGCTTTCATCAGCAGTAAAGACATGAAGTGTGGCCTTTTATTCATCTGAACTGATTTTCTTTCTACCTGCTTTTATGGTGGAAACCATTTTTTTAGATTCTAGTCTTTTTTCCTTCACCGCTGCAGGTAATTTCGTAGGTTTTCTTTTTTTGGGCACTTGTAAGGCTTTGTAAACAAGCTGGTTCAATTTTATTATAAGAAGGGCCTTGTTTTCTAACTGAGTACGGGCTGAAGAACAACTTGAAACCAGGAATCCTGTTGAGTTGATCTTTGATGATAATTTTTCTGATAAGCGTTGTTTTTCATCATCACTGAAAAGGGCAGACGAAAGTACATGCCATTTGCCGGAAACCATCGTTTCTACTTTGTTTACATGCTGACCTCCTTTACCACCACTTCTGGCCGTTTTAAACTTTAATTCTGTCGAGATATCGGTCATATCCACAAATTTACCAATTTTACCTGCCTTTTTCATAACAAGACAATGATTGTAAAGGTTAATATTTCGGTAAGAGCAAAAAAATGTACATTTTTGTAGAAACGTTTGGATGGCTATGCAGCAGGGAATCTATCATTCACTTACTGAACACAAAAGGCAGCACAGGAAATCTTTTGCCGTGCTGGTAGACCCCGATAAGGTGAATGATCATCATATGGGAGAACTGGTTAACCTTGCTGTTGAGGCCGGGGTAGACTATTTTTTTGTTGGTGGCAGTTTGGTGATCTCCAATTACCTTGATGAATCTGTGCAGTTCATTAAAAAAACTTGTGCTATTCCGGTGATTCTTTTTCCGGGCAGCCCATCGCAGGTAAGCAAATATGCCGATGCACTTTTATATCTCTCGCTCATTAGTGGCCGCAATCCGGAATTACTTATAGGGCAGCATGTGGTATCTGCCCCGATTGTAAAACAAAGCGGACTGGAAATCATGCCAACCGGTTATATGGTTATAGATGGTGGAGCACCTACCACCGTTTCGTATATCAGCAATGCCAGTCCATTACCTTCCGATAAGAATGAAATCGCCATGTGTACCGCAATGGCAGGAGAAATGCTGGGAATGAAACTGATTTACATGGATGCAGGCAGCGGGGCAAAAAGGGCTATCTCTACATCAATGATCGAAAAAGTTTCTTCTTGTATTGAAGTACCGCTGATTGTTGGAGGAGGGATCACGGATGCCGAGAAAGCTTATCTCAATTGTAAATCGGGCGCCGATGTGATCGTGGTGGGTAATGCCATAGAGAAAGATGCTTCACTTATCAGGGAGATGGCAGCAGCAATCCATAGCGTGCCGGTAAAGATAAGATTGTAATTGTTTTCAATAGCCTTATAAGCTCATCATCTCTTTAAATTTAACGGCTTGCCTTCGGCTTACTTCAATTTTTTCGCCTGCTTTGAGGTCGAGCAACAAACCACCATTGAAATAAGGTTCCACTTTATCAATCATTCTGAAGTTGACGATATGCTTCCTGTTGGCGCGGAAAAAAGTTCTTTCATCAAGCCGTTCTTCTAATGCATTAAGCGATTTCAAGATCAAAGGCTTGTTGGTACCGAAATATACTTTTGCATAATTTCCCACGCTTTCAAACAGCCTTACCTCAGCTAGTTTTACAAACCAGCACCTTTCTCCGTCTTTTACAAAAACCTGGTCGTTCTCGGTGAGCATACTGCGGTTAAAACCTGCCAGCGTAGCCATTTCTTTCTCTTCCGCCTGATGCAGTTTATGTATGGCATCGGCGAGCCGCCTGGGTTCTATCGGTTTCATGAGATAATCGAGCGCATTAACCTCAAAGGCTTTCAAGGCGAATTCGTCGTAAGCGGTTGTAAAAATCACATGTGGTGCTCTATCGAGTTCAGCCAGCATATCGAATCCGGTTTTCCCGGTCATTTGAATATCAAGAAAAATAAGGTCGGGCTGCAATTCTTCAATTTTATCAATGCCCTCTTTAGCATTGGCAGCTTCGCCAACCACTTCTATCTCTCCGAAATCGAGCAAAAGCTTTTTTAATTCGGCCCTGGCCAATCTTTCGTCGTCGATAATGATCGCTTTTTGCATCTGTTATAATTTTTCTTTATAAAATGTTTACTACTGGCATCGTGATTTTACATTCCACCATGTTTTCTCCCTCAGAGGAAGTGATATTAAATTGGGCGTTGTTCTGGAAAAGCAAACCAAGTCGGTCTTTAGTGCTTTTGATGCCGAAGCCATCCGAATTTTGAGTGTGGCTATTGGTAAGTATTCCACTATTCTTAACCGTTAGTTCAAAATGGCCATTAAAATAAGCCGATGAAATGTTCACATACCCGCCATTGATCTGTTTACTGATGCCGTGCTTGATAGCGTTTTCCACCAGCGTTTGCAGCATCATGGGTGGGATGGGCTGGTTGAGGGTTTCTTCGTGGATGTTGAAATCTACTTTCAGCCTTTCTTCAAAACGGATATGTTCGAGGGCGAGATAATCCCTTACGATATCCAGTTCCTGTTTCAAAGGCACTGTTTCCATTTTTTCTACCTGCAAACTGCTGCGCAGGATATTGCTCAGTTCGGTGATGGCGGTTTTGGCACGTGCCGGGTTTTCATCTACCAAAGCACGGATGCTATTGAGCGAGTTGAAAATAAAATGCGGATTGATATGCGATTTGATGGTTTGTAATTCAAGTGATTTCACAATGGCTTCAAGCCTTAAGGTATCGAGTTGCTGGCGGCGGTTGCTTTCTACATAATGGTACAGGTAATAAATTAGGTTCCAGATCAGGATCAACCAGAGTGAATTGAAGCTGCTTAGAAACAGCCTTTCTGCACGGGTATATTTTTGCAGCCGCTCGGGGTTGTAACCGATCAGGTAGTCGATAGATTCTGATATCACCCCCAGTACTATGGAAAAAGCAAAAGTCAACAGGATAAAGGAAAGGATCTGCTTCTTAACCGGCTTTTCCATCACCCTTAAATAGAAGATGCAATGGCGCATCACATGAGTAATGAATAAACCAAGCAAACAAGTGATGAACAAACTGGCGTAGTAAAGATTATCCGGCTTGCCAAAAGTAGAGACAAAAAAAATGCTCAGGGCGATGTTTGCCGACCAGCCGATGAGCTGACACCACCAGTATGGAGAAATTTTTTTCATGAAACAGTAAAGCTAATTCCTTTTAGCATTTTTTTGCCCGCCCGTTGTGATTAATGGCATAATGCCTTTGTAAGAGGTTGAAATGCACCATTTGAGGCTATGCAGTGTTTTGAGCGCAATTTGGCTGTTTTATCTTTTATTGTATATTTATGCCTATTGATATCATTTTCCATTAAAAAAAATCAACATGTCTTTCAATTTAGTCGATGCTGCCAATAGCCTCTTTACATCGGAACTGGCCGGGCAGGCAAGTGCCTTTTTAGGTGAAAACGAAAACGGAATCAGTAAAGCCGTAAGCGGTATGGTTCCTTCCTTATTGATGGGTTTGAGCGAACGGGCTTCCACAACTGATGGGGCACAAACGATTGCTAATCTGGCTCAGGACCAGTTTCAATCCGGTGTACTTCACAACCTTGGCGGTTATTTTAACAGCAATAGCGGTTTATTGGAAAAAGGGGCAGGAATAGCGAGTCAGTTATTCGGGCAAAAATCGAACAGTCTGGTTTCATTGGTAGGAAATTATGCAGGGATCAAAACTTCTTCTTCTTCAGCCCTGATGAGTATGGCACTTCCGGTTATACTTGGGCTGATCGGGCGGCATACCGGGAACAATTCCGGAACGGCTATCCGTGAATTACTTGGTTCAAAACAATCTTCATGGATGCAAGCTTTACCTCAGGGTTTACAACTGGGTGGCTTATTCGGTTCAAATGAAGTGAAAGCTGAAAAACCTCATCAGCACCATCATACAACTGTTCACCAGGAAGAAAAGAAAAATGGCATGAGCATCTTGATTCCGATTATCATGTTGGCATTATTAGGTGCAGGGGCATGGTATCTTTTCGGGCATAAGGATAATGAAGTTCCACATGCAACAGTTGCACATAGTGAAACAAAAACAGTTACGGAAACAATTACTACAACAGTTAAAGGAACGGTGGATAGTTTAGGCAATTATATTTACGATCCGGGTAAATTATCCAGTATTGAATTACCGAATGGGTTAGGAAAATTAGAAGTAGGTGAAAACACTACAGAAGCGAGATTGATCCGTTTCCTGAACGATAAAACGGCAGTACTTGATACGGTAAAAGGAAACTGGTTTGAATTTACGCAGGTGTTGTTCAATTCTGGCAGTACAGTGTTGCATGAATCGTCAAAGAAGCAATTGGAAAATCTGATCTTGATTTGCAAGGCATTTCCCCAGGCAAAATTCAAGATTGGAGGTTATACCGATACCACCGGCAATACCACCGGTAACCTCATTTTGTCGCAGAAAAGAGCGGAAGTGGTATACTTAACTTTAAAAGAAATAGGTGTGGCACCGGGCACTTTTACGGGAGCACAGGGTTACGGGCCAGAATATCCGATTGCCGACAATGCAACAGCAGAAGGCCGTGCACAAAACAGGAGGGTGGCGGTTAATGTAAAGTCGAAGTAATAACTGGTGTAAATTTTAATAAAGAGCCTTCAAATTTTAAGGCAGTTTTCCGCCATGTTTCATGGCTCACAAACCAATGTGAAGAAGCCTATAATGGGTTGCTTCAAACGTATGTTCAGTTTATACCAATGTGATTTATATAATTTGCCAATATTTTATAAATCTTATCCCGAATGCTTTCGGGAGTATATTTGATCAAATCTTGTCGGTTGCCGCAAGCAACGAAACAAAATCACGCTGATCCGTGATTTGTGTCTATCAGCAATAGGCTTGGAACAGCTATTATTTAGTATAGCGGAATAAAAATAATTTAATCTGAAATAAGAATTATCTACGATTATCTCTTGCTTTTTTTTCGGATTTAAATAAGGAGTATCCCAGTCCAAAAAATGAAACGGAAACCAAAACTGTCAATATTATCAGGTCTAAATTTTCCATTATTTGCTTTTTTTAGAATTTAAGTAAGCCAATAAAGAAATCATCGTAGGTGGCCATAAGCCAATAAAGATAGCTCTGTCGTGGTTTTTTAAAACGATATAGTAATATTCTGAAATAAATATAATCACTATAGACAGAATTAATATAGCAAACTCAAACTTTAGAAATTTATTCATCTTCTTATTTTTTAAATTATTTAGATCGTAAATACCTACATTGATATTTGGGTTGAAGGAATGTTGTGGGCATAGCGTACAATGAAAGCATTATCTAAAAAAAATTAGATAAGGTTACCCTATTCATTAACATATTACATTCGAGAGATCAAATAGTTTGAAACAATCACTATTATTTTATAAGCTGAAATGAGGAAAATACTTAAATTTTATGATGTAATGCCCTCGCCGTGATCCTACAACTTTAACCGCTTTTAAAAAAGCTTCCTAAGTGAAGACAACTAATTTTTTAAGTGTTTTGAATAGAGGAATTTAATATGGTTCGTGGGTCACGAACCAAGGCGATGGCTAAAGATTAAACAAACTGCAACCAATAAGGCATTGGTGCAATAAAAGGCAGGCATTTACATGCTCAGCATTTTATCATTAATGATCATGAGTTTTCGGGTGCACATTTTAAACTACAGCAGTTTTTCTTACGCAATTAGTTCCACGGCATCAGTATCGTATCTTCAAAATGGTTATCTTCAATTATAGGTTACCCCGCAAACGGAGCATGAAATTCCCACACTGCGGAAAGCAGCATCTTAGGGGCAAATAGCTAAGGCTCATTAACCATCCATCAATTCAGGAAAATGAAAACCAGAGCAGAATAATGCGACAAATCCTTTTATTGGTGGCGCTACTTGCCATTAGCATTTCTTGTTTCTCTCAAAAACGCCATATCTCAGCAACAACAAAAAAAATGGTATATGCAAGAGATGGTGGTATGTGCAAATGCTGTAGAAGCTCTTCGAATATAGAATATGACCATATCACGCCATACTCATGCGGCGGAAGTAGCAATGTTTCAAATCTTCAGTTACTTTGCCAAAGATGTAATCGAAGTAAGTCGAATAGTTGTATATGTAAACTGCATAATAGGAGAGTTGGAACTAATTGCTGTGAAAAAAAAGCAAGTAAAAGACGGTATAGAACTTCAAGCTAGTGCACCGGAACAACAATTAAAGTAAGTAGCTGCAAAAGCAAAACAACTCATCCAAATGGTTGATCTGAGCTACACTGAATTTTATAAAAAAAATTAAGTCAAATGGAAAATACCATCCTGTTCGCAATCGATCTCAAAACTGAAGAAATACTCGTTTCAGCATCAGAGAAAGGAAGCCATAAAGTGAATTTTGTTGAACGAATTCAACGCAATAAGAATGAATTGCTATTTGATGCTGTTGCTACCTTAACTAAAATTTCAAATTCCGCCGATTTCGATATAGCCATTTTTAAGGCTATGGATAAAGTGTGCCAAATGGTCTATAAGAAGTATATCGAAAATCAATAGGCTCTTTTTAGCTATGTTCGCCAATGTTTGTGAAACACGAAACATACCTTGGTGATTTGATTTCAACTGCTGTTGTTTGTACATTTACAATTTATTGGTTGTAATCAGCAAAGGTTTAGCTATGTAAAATGACTTAGGAGTATGTTTGAAAATAACAACCGGGATTAATTATAATAATTGAATGCTATTAAAATGAAAGCATTTCTCAAAAAACAGTTGCACAGATATAAATATCCGCAATATTTATTTGCAAAAAAAATTAATGAGCGTATCCATGGTATAAAATTTGCGAATGATATTATTATTGATGCACCTTGTGGCGGAGGAGAAACAAGCTATTGGTTAGCTAAAGAAAATCAATCGGCACAAGTATTTGGATTTGATAATGATGAACTAACAATAAATACTATCCCTGATTATCTTAAAAATAAGAATCTTCATTTTGAATCCGCAGATATTTATCATATGCTGGATACTCAAAAAGAAAGCGCTGCTGTTTTTTGTTTGATCAATTCCCTTTTTTTACTACCCGATAATTCTTTATTGCTGAAAAAAATATCGCAGGTTATTTGTAATGGCGGCCATTTCTTTTTGATTATCCCAAATATAGATGGCCAGAACTATAAAAATTTTATGAAAACGGAAGATAGTAAGATTAATATTTATGAATATTCTGTTCAATCGCTCATTGATTTTATAAGCCCATACGGGTTTATACATACATATACTGCACCACTTGCCTATGCACACTTTTTTGGTAGAAAAGAATTGAAATACTTTCGTACTTTTTTCTCTTTATACCTTTATCTACTTAACACTATAGAAACATTTACAAAGGCCAGGCAGCCAAGTTACTGGTTGGTTGAATTTAAAAAAATGAAGGTATAAGAATTAAAGGGACTCCCGCTCTAAGTCAATCTTAGCGGACGTTGCTTTGATAAAACCACCTTCCCAGTAATGGCTCTCGAAGAGGATGTTTCGTTTTCAAATCTATAATAAGTTCCCTTTGCGCCAATTCAACCAAATTAGGCTGTATTGGTGCAATAAAGTAGATTTATGTTGCGCTAATTAACGAGTTATACGCATGCACTCGAAACTTCTTTATACATGAAGATTATAAGTTTAATACTATTGTATAGCAGTCTTTTTTTTCCTAGTTGTAATTCTCCCGTAAGTAAGGATACTTCAAAAGCTTATATTAATAAACCCGGTAATAATGATTCACTCGAAAGAACAGATAGCATGAAATGGTATTTTTATATGGCAAACCATGATGCCAAAGTATATTTTTTGGATACGATTAAAAATTATCGAAATATCGAAGTAAATCCTTTGGAATGTGATGTTTCTTTGGAAAAAATTATGAATATTGGTAAGGACTCAATGATATATATTTTCAAATTTAGTCACCAAAACTTATATTTTAGTGGTCTTAAACCACTACACTGTTTTGGGATAAGTAGTTATAACAATATTATTTCCCCAAAATTTAATCATGTTATAATGAATTCTGTAGATAATGGGGATTCTGCAAAGTTTTATTTAAATAAATGGGATAGCACTTTCAAGAAATTTCTAAAAAATTATAAGGGAAAGATATCTCCTTGGCTCAAGAACGAAGCGATTAGGAGAAATGTTTTATTATAATTGTTAGTTTATTATGCAATGCGTATAACAAGGCATTGAGCGCAACTGGGGCAGACACGAAGAAATTCGGCTTCATCTCTCTCCCATTCTTTAGTTGTCGGCGGACATTCTACTAATCCGCCAACCGATTTTTGCTACGCTCTGTAGTCGGTTGGCTGCAACTTGGGTGTGTTCCAAATCTTCGTTACTTTTGGCTTGACCGGCCAGGCTGACCAGCTATAAATATCCCAGCTGACGCCAATGCCCGGCGTTGGCAGCAATGCCCTAGTGAACGGGCAATCGATGTATGAACTATTGAAAATGATTACAAAAAATGACCGTAGAGGAATTTGCAAAACTGGAATTCACTAAAACCTTAATT
>Ga0208853_1000279_pt1 | contig 15579 bp, 2 predicted proteins | sample LakMenEpi03Oct11_FD_150667 | JGI IMG/M metagenome (GOLD analysis project Ga0208853, IMG submission 150667) | Freshwater microbial communities from Lake Mendota, WI - 03OCT2011 deep hole epilimnion (SPAdes) | ecosystem: Environmental > Aquatic > Freshwater > Lake > Epilimnion/Euphotic zone ... | reverse complement strand
CAACCACCGTATAAAGATAAGTTTGAACCAATGCACCGGAAGTTAAATTACGTAAAGTCTGCCCGGTGATATTACCCGTTCCGGTCAGATTACCGGTAGCGCTAATTCCCGTAACTGTTTCACGCTGCCAAGTGAAAGTTGATCCTGCAACATCAGAATTAACAGTATAATTAAAAATACTTCCAGAACAAAGAGCTGTTGCAGTCAATGGAGAGCTAATAGTCGGCGTAGGGAGAACCGTAATAGAGAAGCTGACCGGGTTTCCGGCACAGCTATTGGATAAAGGAGTCACTTCTATACGAGCTGTTATTGGAACAGAACTATTGTTGACAGCTGTGAACGAAGTGATGTTTCCTGTTCCAGACGCCGCAAGTCCAATCGATGGCTGGGTGTTAGTCCATGAATAATTACTTGACAGAACCCTGCCCGTAAAATTGATTTGAGTTGAACCTGATTGATCACAAATCGTCTGCGAGTTGATCACATCAACCGAAGGTGTCGGCTGCACCAATACACTAACCTGTTGTGTATTTGACAACCCGAATGCACTCAATGTAACATCATACATCACTGCAATGGGAACAGCAGCACTGCTGGTAAGCATCTCAGAGATGAATGCGCCAGTGCCATTGCCACCGGAATTACCATTAATCCCTGTTAATGGATTCCGCTTCCAAGTATATGTAACCTCTGCTACATCTGACGTCGAGGTATAAGCAAATACAGTTCCACTACAAACTGGAGGAGGCGTCAGGGTGCTGGACAGTATTAATTCCGGCACAACATTGACAGTAACAGTCTGCGTATTTGCGCAACCAGATGCAGTCATGCGTACTTGATAGGATACAGGCACCAATACTTTACTGCTGTTTGTAAGTACCTCTGCTATAATTGCAGTTGATCCCGAGCCGGCCGTATTATTATTGATAGCGGCAAGCGCAGGCCTGGTCCAGGAGTAGGTAGTACCACTTACATTACCTGTTGCTGTATAGTTGAACAGCTTACCTGTATAGATATTCGGCGGTGTAAGCGAACTGCTGAGCGTTGGCGTGGGCTTCACTTGAACAGTCACAACATTAGAAGTAGCACTTGAACAGCCATTTGCTGTAATGGAATAATTATATGTTGCTGTAATAACTGCATTGGTATTATTGGTCAGTAGCTGATGAATGCTACCTGTTCCGCTGATCGGATTGGCAGCAGTTAATCCGGAGACAGCAACATAATTCCAGCTATAGGAAGCACCCGGAGTGGCACTGGTGGGGGTATATGAGAATACCTCTCCCGAACAAATCGCAACCGCAGATGCTGTTGAATTGAGCACTGGAATAGGATGAACCTGCACCGTTACAGTAAACGCATCGCCTGTACAATTATCAGCGTCAGGTACTACTATATAAGTAGCAGTAACTGTTGCAGTTGTATTGTTGATGAGTGTACCACTAATGTTGGCAGACAAGGAGCCTGGTAGTCCACCAGTGAATCCGGTGCCTTGCGGACTACCCCAGCTATATCTTGTACCTGCTGGTACGATACCATTGACACTTTGCTGTGGCGTAACAATAAATTGACTTCCCGAACAAGTAGCGGTCAGCACACTGGAAATAGTAGCAATTGGTTTTACCCAAATAGTTGCAGAGAAAGGTTGGCCTGAACAATTACCGCTCACCGGATTAACCTGGTAAGTGCTAGATACAAGAACAGCAGTCGTATTGATCAAATTGCCGGTGATAGAAGTAAGTGAGGTGCCGGCTATTGCGCCACTTATTCCAGGAGTTGTCGGAGCTGACCATGAATACAAAGTTCCGGCGGGTACAACACCATTTTGTACGTTCGTAGGCACCAGGTTGAAGTTGCTGCCAGAGCAGATTACAGTGGATATTGTATGAATTGATGCTACAGGCGAAATATGCATCGTATAAGTAAAGACAGTGCCCTTACAACTGGCTGTTTCCGGAGTAATTGTATAAACGGCAGTAACAACAGTTGCCGAAGAATGGCTTAGGGTTCCGGTAATGATGGAAGAGGCTGAAGACTGTGCTGAACCACCAGTAAAACCGGTTCCTGTGGGGGAAGTCCAGGTATAGGTAGTTCCAGGCGGCAATATATTCGAACCTGAATTAGAAGGAGTCGCACTAAATGTAATACCTGTGCAGGTAATGCCAGAAAAAGCACTAATGAAGGCTTGCGGATGTAGTGTTACCGTAAGGGTGAAAGGTGCACTGGTGCAACTACCAAAAAGGGGAGTAACCGTGTACACTGCCGTAGCTGTTCCTGTAGTTGTATTTTGTAAAGTACCGAATATTTCAAAACGAGATGTGGTTTGAGCAGCACCGCCAGCGAATCCCGTTCCAGCCGGAGCCGTCCACTGATATTGAGTTCCTGATGGAATAATACCATTAATAAAATTTGTTGGTGTAAAAACAAAAGTTACACCAGAACAAATGAATAAACTGACAGGCTGTATTTGGGCTTTCGGTTGCAGGTTGACTACCAGGGAAAAGACATTTCCTACACAATCACTGGATATTGGTGTAACAAGATAGGTTGCAGAAACAGGAATATGTACCGTCATATTGAGTGTTCCTGCAATGGTTGCCACGGGCGTTGTATTCGAAAGACCATTACTGAATCCTGAACCCGAAGGAGTAGTCCAGGTATACAGTGTGCCGTCAGGAATGATACCTATACCTGTTGAAGCCGGATTAACTGAAAAGCCAACACCGGAACAGGTTGCAGCCGACATGGGCTGAATGGATGCTTTGGGCAATAACTGAACAATCAAAGAGAATGCTGTGCCCGTGCAACTTCCTGAAACAGGTGTGATAGTATATACTGCTGTTCGAAGTGTAGAAGTAGAATTGATAAGGGTTCCGGTGATGCTTACAGCAGGATTCGTTTGAGAAGAGCCATTGCTAAATCCACTGCCCGTTGGAGCAGTCCATGTATACAATGTCCCTACAGGCACTCTGCCGTTGGTTATATCTGATGGACTAACAGCAAACGATGCACCGGAACAAATGGTTGTGCTCATTTCGGATATTGCTGCGGAAGGATAAATATTCACTGTCAACGTGAAAGTATTTCCGGCACATGATAAGTAACTGCTTTGCACCTGATAGGTTGCACTAACAATTCCGGAAGTGTTATTAGAAAGTGTTCCGCTAATGGAGGTAACGCTGGAAGATTGTGACACTCCCCCACTGAATCCTGAACCGGTTGGAGACAGCCATGTGTAACGTGTTCCGGAAGGAACAACTCCTTGCGCTAAATCCTGGGGTGTAATATTGAATGGTGACCCGCTGCAAACTGAGAGAGCCATGGTATTCAAAGCAGGACGTGGATTTACAAAAATGGTAGCAGTAAATGTTTGTCCCGTACAACCATCAGCACTGGGTTCGAACAATAGTGTGTTGGATTGTAGAGAGGATGTTCCATTAGACAATGTTCCGCTTATAGTTGAAACGGGTGGTAACCAAGTGGATCCATCCCATTGTCTAAATAATGTACCTAGAGGAACAGTTCCATTGATGCCGGTAACAGGTGAAATGGTATAAATATCTCCGCTACAAATGGTGGAAGACATAGCAGTGATTACCGGTTGTGGTTTTACTATTACAGCAATAGTAAACGCATTGCCGGCGCAGGAGGAAGCACTCGGAATTACAGTATAGGTAGCTGTTACCGAGGTGGCTCCCGTATTGAATAGTCTTCCCGTTATGCTGGTGACACCTGTTGTTTGTGTTATTCCACCGGTAAATCCACTTCCGGTTGGTGCTGACCAGGTGTAGGTAGTAGTCATTGGAACCAGGCCATCAGTAATATCTGCCGGTGTTAGCGTGAAGGTGAAACCGGTGCAGATTTGAGTTGAGAGCGCATTGATAGATGGTTTAGGAAGCAGAGTTACTGTCAATGTAAAGTTGTTGCCATCACAACTTCCGCTTCGCGGTGAAACAACATAAACTGCGAATGCAGAGGAAGAAGTGGTATTGGTAAGTGTACCGGAGATAGTATTGGCAAATGTTGACTGACTTAATCCTCCGGTAATGCCGGTACCGGAAGGTTCCAGCCAGCGATATTGAGTGCCGTCGGGAATAATTCCATTGGATGGGGAAATTGAAAATCCAGCACCAGAACATACAGTGGTGGTTATGCTACTGATTTGTGCTATAGGAGATACTAATACGGTTAAAGTGAAGCTATTTCCTGTACAGGAACCTGCAACCGGAGTTACTATATAGGTAGCTGTCCTTGTACTATTGGAAGAATTATTCAAGGTTCCGGAGATGATGGGTTGTCCGGCACCTGCAACGCCACCAGACAACGAGCTACCTGTTGGAGCTGACCAATCATACACTGTACCATCAGGAATAATTCCACTGGCGGGGGTAAATTGGAATTGAACACCGCTACAGATAGTCGTAGAAAGTGCAGGAACAAATGCATTGGGAACAATAGATACCACCCAGGTAAAAGACTGGCCGGCGCAACCACCGGGAGCAGTAGGAATAACTGAATACGTGGCAGTTGCTGCGGAGGAAGACGAGTTGGATAGCTGGCCGGTAAAATTCGACGAAAGTGTTCTGGAAGCACCTCCTGTAAAACCGGAACCTGTTGGTGTCAGCCAGGTATACAGAGTATTCTGAGGTATAATTCCTTCAGTCCCATCAGTAGGTGTAAAAACAAAAGGAACACCTCCGCAAACGGTGAGTGTAAGTTGATTCGAAATGATAGGAATTGGATTAACTAATAATGTAAGGGAAAAAGCTCCGCCTGCTCCACAAGGGCTCGATGATGGGATGACGGAGAAGACAGCAGTTTGGGTTACATTATTGGTATGTGATAACGTTCCTATAATGGAAGATGCCGGGCCTCCTGCCCCACTTCCTGACAAAGTACCTGTCAGTTCGGGTGATGACCAGGTGTACTGCGTGTTAGCGGGTACGATTCCATTGGTACCATTGATTGCTGACAAATTAAATGCAGATCCACTGCAGACTACATGGGAGAAATTGGTAATGGATACAACCGGATTAACCCAAACAGTAATGGAAAAGACAGTACCTGTACAATCGCCTGATAAAGGCGTTACCAGATAAGTAGCTGTACGGGCAATGTTACTTACGTTCCATAGTTGTCCATAAATATCCGAGGAGGCTACTGCGTTGCCTGTTAGTCCGACCAAACTATTTCCCGTGGGTGCACCCCAGGTAAATGTAGTACCGGGTGAAGGAACAATTCCATTTAGAACATCAGTAGGTGTAACACGGAAAGCTTCTCCACTGCAGATAGTAGCACTCATGGGTGTAATAATTGCCCTGGGTTTGAGTTCTATCTGTAATGTAAATGTCAGACCTGTACAACTTCCGGTAACAGGTGTAACGATGTATGTGGCAGTAGTGATTGTACTAACTGTATTGGTGAGATTTCCTGAAATGAAATTCTGTTGGGAAGTTTGGGTAGCTCCTCCGGTAAATCCTGTTCCTGTTGGTGCCAGCCAGGTATACCGGGTACCCGCAGGTACCCGTCCATTCGTTGGATTCACAGGAGATGCCTGGAAAGTAATTCCAGCACAAACAGTAGTGGTCATCGGTTGAATATCCGGAACAGGATTGATAGTGACTATAAGGGTAAATGGTTTGGCATCGCCACATTGCAACGTACTGGGTATGACCGTATAGGTAGCTGTTTCTGCACTGATTGAAATATGACTGAATATACCCGAAATATTCGTTGCATTAGATCCACTATTACCTCCACTCAATCCTGCACTTAATGAAGGTTCAGCCCATTTATATTTTGTATTGGCAGGGATTACCCCGTTGGTAGGATGCGTTGGAGTAACAGTGAAAGCCACTCCCGAACAGGTAGCATGATTGATGGTATTGATATTGGGAGTGGGGTGTACTGTAATCGTAGCCGTTCTGGGTAATCCATTACAACTATTCGACATAGGAGTCACTGTAATGGTTGCTACGACATCTAAATTCGATGTATTGACAGCAGTAAAGGAATTGATGGTTCCGGAGCCGGATGCCGCTAATCCAATGGAAGTAGTATTATTTGCCCAATTGTAGACAGTACCAGCCACAAGTGAACCGGTAAATGGAATGGCAGTTGTTGTTAAGCCATTACATACGGTCTGGGTCATTGGAATAGGAATATCAACGGTTGGTGTTGGGTTCACAGTTACGGTCAAGGTAAATACGGTAGGATTCGTACAGCCATTGGCAGTGAGGGTAAAGAAAAATTGCGTGGCAACCGGAACATTGGCCGTATTATTCATTACAAGATTGATGGCAGATGTATTTCCGCTTGAAGCAGCACCGGCATTAATATCAGGTACAGATGTTTGGGACCAGGCATAGGAGGTTCCTGCTTCTGAACTGGTAGCTGTATAAGTAAATGTCAGGTTGTTACATCTGGCGGTATTGGAAAAAGAGGTTAATACCGGATAAGGATAGATGGTAATCGGCAGTGCTGTACTTATACTAACACAATTTCTTGAATTGACTACCCTTCTGTACCAGTTAGTTTGAGTTAACAGGGGCGGATCATAATTAAGTCCGGTCTCACCTACAATATTGGTGAATCCTGAAGTTGCACCTGTTGTTGAACGCTGCCATTGGTATGTGTAGGTTCCATCTCCTCCGGTGGCTGTCGTTCCTGTCAATGCTTCCGGATTGCCCTCTTGGCAGAAAACATTGGTGAGTGGCAACGAAATAAGGTTGTTGGCAATGGGTGGATCAACAAATACTTCAATGACATTGCTGGTGAAAGGACTTACGCAAGCACCGGAAGTAACCGTTCTCTGGTACCAGGTGGTGGTTGTCAATGTACCCGGAGAATAATTGATGCTGTTTGCACCGGCAATATTGGCAAATCCGGCTAATGCACTGGTAGTTGAGCGCTGCCATTGATAACTATAAGAAGAACCATTTCCTCCCGTAGGAAGTGTACCGGTCAGCGCAGCCGCATTTGAACCGGAACAAATGATTTGAGGTGAGCCAATTGTATTATTTCCTATGGGTGCCTGCACTGTAATTTGTGTTTGATCACTCGATACACAGCCACCATTTTCAATCGTCCAACTAAATGTATATACACCAGCCACAAAACCGGTTATCGTAGTATTGAAAGCATTAGGAGAAACGATGGTTACAGGTGCACCGCTTAATTGAGTCCAGGTACCTACTCCGGAGGTTGGACTATTCCCACTCATGGTAGCATTCGTGCCTACACAAATGGTCTGGAAATTACCTGCCTGAGCGGGTGTAGGAGGATTCACCATATTGACAGTTACCTGATCAGCACTTACAGAACATCCGGCACCATTGCTACTCGACCAGGAAAAAGTATAGCTGCCGGCTACCAAACCAAATACCTGGGTAGTGGCGGAAAAAGCATCGGCGAAAACAGGATCAGGACTACCACCCGGCTTGCTGAAAACAGACCAGGTGCCGGTGCCAGTTGTAATTATATTACCGGCTAACGCAACATTGTTGAATAAACAAGCATCAAAATCAGCCCCTGCATTAGCGGGAGTGGGTTGGTTGGTAAGGCGAATGGTTACTGTTGAAGCAGACTGGCAGGCCCCATTTGTGACTGTCCATAATAGCACATAATTGCCTTGCACCAATCCACTTACTTGAGCGTTGTAAAGGGTTGCATCTGCAAAAACCGGATTAGCAGCGGCTGATGGCTTGGATTGAACAGTCCATAACCCCGTCTCTGCTCCCACGGGTGAAACCGCTGCCAATGTAGCAGTTGCAGAAGTACCCGTATTACAAATATTTTGATTCGGACCTGCATTGGCCAAAGTGGGTGGAATGGATGATACAGTAATGGTGACAACAGAAGTAGAACTCTGACAAGTACCATTGGAGATGGTCCACATGAATTGATACACACCCGGTACGGTACCATGCACTCGACTGGTGGGATTATTCGGCGCATCAATGATTGCGGGGGCACCGCTGATTTGTGTCCAGGTACCTATACCAACAGAAGGCGTATTTCCATTTAAAGATATCTCTGATGAGCAGCCATTACTTTGATTTGGTCCTGCATTGGCTGTTGTGGGGGGGGCATAGTAAGAAATCTTAACTAGGTCGGAGTTACTGGTACAACTTCCATTTGAAATAGCCCATTGCAGCAGATAATCACCCGGAGAGAGATTCGTTATTGCCGATGTAGGAGAAGATGGATTGGTAAATGTGGGTGATGATCCGGCCGGCTTTTCAACAACAGACCACATACCAGTTCCGATGATGGGGGTATTACCAGCCAAAACAGTGCTGCTGATTGCGCACAATGTCTGGTCAGGGCCTGCCTGAGCGATGGTAGGCGCTGCAAATAATGTGATACTGGTTGTAGCAGAAGTGGCTGCACATGAACCGGCTGCAGGCAAAGTATAACGGAAGGTATAAGACCCGGAAATTAAGCCGGAGGCAATCGCAGAATTAGATGCATTGGGTGTAATCACAGAAGTATTGGGACCCGTTACCTGTGTCCAGGTACCTGTGGTACCGGTGTTACCCAGTAACTGAACTACTGTTGCATTACAAGTACCGCCAGCCAGCACAGATGCTGTTGCATTTTCTCTGACCGTTATGGTCATGATGCTGGATTCCTGTGGCGGGCAATACACTCCATTGTTGGCAGTCCATTTTAACTGATAGACCCCTTCTACCAGACCTGAAAGAGTAGCAGCAGGATTGGTCAAACTCGAGAAATTCGGCACATTTGGTCCACTCACCAATACCCAAAGTCCGGTGCCGGATGTCACGGTACTGGCAGATAATGCCGTGCTTGTTCCTCCACAAACTACCTGATTCGGACCTACTGAAACAGGACTGGGGGCAGCTGAGATATTAAATTTCACATCAGCTGAACTGGAGGGACAGGCCCCATTTGAGATGGTCCACCGAAATGTATAGGAATAATTCGGAGAAAGGAAAGTAACCGTGGATGTAGGGCTCGACGGATTGCTAATGATCACGGGTCCAGGGCCAGTGAGCCTTGTCCATAAACCATTACCAATTACGGGTGTATTTCCATTCAATGTAATCGTGCTTACCCCACATGTATTTACAACCGATTGGGTAGCAGTAGCAACCGTAGCAGGAGCAGTAGCAGTGATCATCACGGTATCCCTGTTGGCTGAGCAACCCGGTGTAGACAGACTCCACTCAAACAGATACGTTCCATTGGATGCGCCTGTAACAGTTGTATTTTGTAAAGATGAATTAGCGATGGTAGGGGTCATTGGACCACTTACCAATTTCCAGGTGCCTGTTTCAATACCAACAGGGGCATTTCCTGCCAATTGGAAAGTAGATATTGCAGGTCCGAGACATTGATCAGGACCTGCCTGTGCCAAATTGGGGGCCAAATTACTGGTGGTTTGAATAACAACATTGCTGAAATTCGTGCCACATGAATTACTAATGGTCCAGGTAAACGTATAAGTTGAGCTAGGGGCTAGTCCCGTTACTTTTGTATTAGGATCATTCACATTCTCAAAGACAATGTCTGCAGAGGGAACGACAGACCATACGCCGGTTTCGTTCAGTGCAGGCGTATTACCTTTCATTTTATAGGACGAGCCTGCACAAATGGTTTCATTAGGACCTGCATATGAAATAGTGGGTGTCAGACTTGCGACTACCACTTTCACATCAGCTTGCTGATCAGGAGTACCGGGGCCACCGGTGATGAGCCAACGGAAGAAATATACACCATTGGTGAGCCCGGTAACATCGGTTACATTGCTAAATGGATTGGCAATTACAGCATCGGGGGCGCCGATGGGTTTACTAACCTGCGACCATGAACCTGATCCCACCAAAGGTTGGTTGGCAGCCAAGTCAGCATGAAAAATATTACAAGCAAGTAAAATATCAGTTCCCGGATTCGAGGGGGTAGGCGCCACGGATGCTACAACAAAAGCATCAGCAAAAGCTGCCGGACAACCACCAAATCCACCCGGTGCATTTCTTACCAAACGGATTCGATAGGTACCAAATTGATCAAGTCCATTCAATGTAAGGGAAGTGCTGTTCCCAATACCCGCGGGTGCGGTTGTGCCTGAAGGTGCCAAAGTACTTCCGGCAGGACCACTAATAAGTTGCCAGGTTGTTTGTGTACCTCCCGTAAAAGTAAATGGCAGCACTACTGTTGTCTGAGGATAAGGAAGAAACGTACTGGGGTTAGTAAATGATATGGAGGGTGCAGTAGTATAAAATACAGTGTAGTCACCTGCTGAAACACAACCCGTCACATTATTGGTGATAGTATATCTGAAAGTACTGGATGACCCTGGAGTAAGCCCAGTGATCGTGGTGGTAGGACTATTCGGAGATACGATGGTTCCAGCACCAGATATGACTGTCCACAAACCGGCTTCATTGGTGAGTGAAGGGGGGTTGGCAGAGAAAACAGTAGAAGTGGTATTGTCGCAAAAAACTCGGTTACCTCCCCCAGCAGATGTTATAGCTTGTTTAGCAGCAGGAACAGTGATACTTACTTCATCTGACCCGCTGGCACATGGACCGGTAACTGTCCATCTGAACGTGTAGGTGCCCTGAATCAATCCAGAAACGGAAGTAATATTGCTATTTGCATTGCCAATTATTGGTGTTGAAGGCCCACTGAGAAAAGTCCATGTTCCTGACTGACCAAATGAACCATCTCCACCGAAAGAACCTTGTAAGTTGGCACTTTGTGAAAGATTATAACAAGGGCCAAGTGTCTGATCGCCCCCTGCGCTAACTGTGCCACCCACTCCTGTAGATGTAAAAGCTACTGTTGATGAGGTAGCACAACCATTTGCGTTGGTGATCGTCCATCTCAGTACCGTTTTTCCACTTGAACCAACGGAGACAATTACAGGAGTTGTCGGGGAGGATGGATTAACGATCGTTACATCTGGTCCGCTCACTTTTTGCCAGTTTCCAGATTCGTGGGGTGTAACGGGGGCGTTGGCTGCCATGAAAACTGTTCCTGTACAAATTTGGGGAATATCCGCACCTGCGTTCGCAATTGTTGATGGAAGCGTAGTGAATACAACATCCTGAAATACTTGTGAACCATCGGCACATCGTGCAGTGATTCTAAATTCGTATACCTGACCCTGGGAAAAAGCATTAACATTTACCCGAATACTCGGTCCTGTAACCACCTGATTTCCCAAGCTTACCGTTGGACCGGCTATTTGAGACCAAATGGCATTCCCTCCCGGATAAAAGAGGCCATTGGCCTCCCCTTTCAGCACAAAAGGTCTATCCTTACATACCAACTCATCTACCCCAGCATTAACAGAGCAGTTCTGCGCATGAACTGAACCGACTGTTAGCAGCAGGAAAATTCCCAACAACTGCCAATTCAACGGTCTCCATATCATACGAAAAAGGAACATAAATCAATTAGTTAAAGAAATGTAAAATAAATATAGTTCAAACTATTTCACTAAAACATGATAATACTCAGAAAATATATATAAATAAATTAAATTAAGTGTACAAACATATAAACTAAATGGATACAACGTATGGTTGAAATAAAAAACCCTCCAGATTTCGATTCCGGAGGGTTTCTAAAAGAGAAATACTATACAGGTCTAAAAATGATGCATTAGGGTAAATCCGAAGGTGAAGAAACCGTCGGATACATCAGCTGCACCGGAGCGAAGCTGACCTGGCTTAGTGAAACGGTTGGTGGGATTGGCAAAATACTGTGCCCGAGCCGGGTTGTCTGGATTAGCTTGTCCGATACGAATGGGGTCAGGGTAGGCATCCGGACCAACATCATCCAGGTAATTAGTAAATGCCAAGTGGTAGGTAGCGAAGAAAGAAAAAATGGTTTTCTTATTCACATAATAGCGTAATTGAGCACCAACAGGTGCACCAAGCGAAGAAGTGGCATAAGGACCTGCGGCAGTTCCTCCGGCGGGTGCAATCGTTTGCCCACCGGTACCTAAAGGTTGTAATGGGTACCATTCTCCCAGATATTGCCCTTCTGGTGTAAACATGATATAATCAAAACCAAAACCAATAGAGGGTCTAAATCGCTGATTAGAACTATAAATCTGGTTATTGAAAAAATCATATTCAAACATCACACTAACGGTACTTGTTTTCGTTCTAAAAGACATACCTCTGGATATTTTAGAGGTGTCGCCTGACCGCAGGTCAGACCCCGTCAAAGTCGCCATCAGGTATGATACACTTACGGAAAGATTCTTTTTTAAACTGTAGCGTAATTGTAAGCCAAATGCTGAATTATAGTCATTCGCGAATAACCTTGAATTTGATAGGGTACCATAATAAATGGCATTGCCCGCCATGATACCTATCTCATACTTTTTCTTATACTCAGACACAATCACCGGGGGTCTGGATCGCTTTCTGAAAGCAGAATCCATCTCCATACCTGTCCCTTTACCTCCTCCTCCTCTGCCAATTCCTAATTGTACCCTTTTGCTGAACATACTTTTCAAAAAAGATTCGTATCCTATATATACATCCGGTACAAACTCACCCTGCTCGCCTTCTAATCCTCGAACGATAATATAGCCAGGTCTAGATTTAAACAGCGTATCAACGGGTAAAGTAAAATTCAGTTGAAGCGTATTTTTGGTAGCAATATCTTTTTTGTAAGCTCCGGGTGAGATAACTGTATCTGCAGTTGTAACTGAATCCTTGGCATATATAAAATGCACACTCATGGTTCTGGCAACAACCGGTCTGTTGGAAATTAGTTGAACAGCTCTTAGACCCTGACGTAAGCTATACAAATTAGTAACCGGATTAGAACTGTCACCTACCAATTGCCAACGATCATTTATAAATTTCATCGCCTGTTTATTCACCATCTTTCCGCTACCGGCATTAATCACGCCAAAAATGTGAGGCGGAATGGTATCGGAAGGCGCTTGCAGAAAAGGTTGGATAGCCAATTTTGGACTGGTATAGTTAGATTTATAATCAAAAATATGTTTACGAATTTCAGCTTCGTCATAATCACCCCAATAGTTATTAGGCACCAGCAAGCTGTCTCCACTACCATATATTCCCATATGGGCCTGCTGTACTATGGTGTCAGCATCAAGTTCACGCATATAGTTATAGGCAAAACTATTACCACTGATATTTGCAGCATATTTAGTTTGCATTTGATCTAACTTACCAAATAAGATATTATTTGAGTAAGTGTATTGAGCATATCCGGAAATTTTGTTACCGGAAAAAGTATTGCCATTGATACTAATCTTCATGTTATCACTCCGAAAATCTTCAAAACGCAAGGGGGCATTATTACCGGCAAATAGCGACTGAGATATTTCCAGGGTTGAAATCGGAGGATTATCACTAAATGGTATCTGGGGGTTCATTACCTGAACAACTGCCTGAGAACCCTGATTATTTATGAATTGACAATTTCGAATGAATACATTGGTCCTAAACCAGCTATCGGAAAAGAGGATTGGGATGCTCAGGCTATCGAATGTTACAAACTGAAATTGTATCTCATTGTTTTTCGTATCCTGTATAACCAATCCGTTTCCTGCTTGACCTTTTGTGCTGGTAACGCGAATTCGATCTGTGGGAGATCCAGAGAATCGAACACTACCCAGACAAATGATGCTGGCACCATTGCTGATACGTATAGTAGCACCGGGTTCAGCAACAAAATCATCGGATATGGATATCACCTCATTAACAATATAAGTCTTCTTTGCCAGTGTGAGACTACCGTAGTTGCCTGATAAGGTATCCTGTGCAATACCCCGCTGAAGAAAACTAAGCAATATCAATCCTAAAAAAATCTTTTTGCACATTATTCTGTGATTTTAAAAGTGAGAGGGGAAGCATTACGTGTGGTTCCATCATTCATGGTTACCTGAATATTGTCGAATAGTAAAAAGTCACCCTTTTTAAGTTTCCGTAACAGACTCTGAATCTCGGAAGTAAACACATCACCATAATTAAGTTTACGCTCTGTCACCATCTGTTCATCCTCCTTTGTAATTCGTGTAACATTAAATGAATTGATTCTTCCGGGGAATCCTTCAATATCATAAATCTGTAAATATCCTATCAGACGATTCGCCGCAAATAAATCTTTTACACTAGCTTTCTCTCGAAAATAATTCCCGTCCCCATTTAATTTCACCTGGGGAGGTGGGATGAGATAGGCATTTACTTTTTTCTCAAATGACACTTTTTTATTGAACTTTTTCCTGTCAGAAAAACGAAGGGTATATTGACCAACCTTGGGGAATTTTATACTATAAGTATTATTTCTGTATTGAATATCTGCCCTGGGGGTAATCTCGAAATCAAAATCAACTCCCATCAAGTAGTTGAATTCACGCAATACCTTATTAGGGATACCGACATAAAATGTTTCTGAGTGGAGCGAAGTAATAATACGTTGAATAAACTCATCGAAGTTATCAGTATTGGAAGCACTTTCATTCATAGAATCAGCCTGCACAGGAAATTTAGGCGAGGCCATTGCTGCTGGTGGTTTAGGGGAAGGATTGGGTGTTCGCTTGAATGTGTCAACCAATTCTTGCTGTTCTATATTTTTTGTAGTATTGGTATTGGGTTGGAACAAGATGGCATCTTTTTCCTTTTCTGAGTAGTAAGAAGGCTGATAGCCGATTGTTTTCAAAGCAGCATTTTGATATATATTTTCATTTTGAATTAAAATCTGCTGAATTCGTTTTACATGGAAATAACTAATGGCAGTTGGCTTGTGTAAGAACAAATAATCTGCCCATTCTTTTCCTTTTCCGTTGGCTGCAGGAACAGGATTTTCAACAGGTATCAATTCCTTAACTGCCTGATCAATCTGGAAGGGTTGAGTCTTAATAAACTTAACCAGTTCCGTCAAATCATTCTGTATTTTATAGATAGCAGAATCATCGGTAAAAAAGTTTTCAGTCAACCGGCGGCTGTTAAACTCTTTTTCAACATCAGTATTCTTTGATTTTAAAAACTTAATTAGTCTATCATCAAAAGCCTTTGTTCTTAAAAAACTTTCATGAATCCTGTTTTGAATTCCAATAAAGATGCGTGCTGAGTCATTGGCTGATAATTGCATCTCTTTATCCCGGATCACTTTGTTGGCAAACTCTACCTGGTCGAGTGTAGCTTTAATTTGGTATTCCAAGGTTTTAATGGAATAATGATACGAGTCGAGCAGGGAAGACGGTATATTCAAAACAGATAAACATACGAATATCACATATAACAAAGTGATCAATCGGTATCTGTTTAAATTAATATTTACTGCCATTTTATTTAAGTTAACTGACTTACTTAAGTCAATGACTGAAGGTTAAATTGGAAAATCGATTTAGGTAATAATTTATGGAAATGGTTTTTATACTATCACCTCTATTTAACAAATTCAGCCACCTGATTGGTATCAGATGATAAAATATTTATATCCTCGTTTATCCAATATTGCGGAATGTGTTAATAATATTACTTGACACATTATTGAATCGATAGATAGCATTGTTCAGTCCCTCCAATTGCTCCTGGAACAGGTTCATCTTATCAGATG
>Ga0208853_1000278_pt1 | contig 15585 bp, 18 predicted proteins | sample LakMenEpi03Oct11_FD_150667 | JGI IMG/M metagenome (GOLD analysis project Ga0208853, IMG submission 150667) | Freshwater microbial communities from Lake Mendota, WI - 03OCT2011 deep hole epilimnion (SPAdes) | ecosystem: Environmental > Aquatic > Freshwater > Lake > Epilimnion/Euphotic zone ... | reverse complement strand
ATTTTTTACAATTTTATTACTTCTTCGATGATTTTTTGTTTACAAATTTCCCAATTGAAATCTTTGAACATTTTTGGTTCTGGTTGAAGATTGGCTTCTTCAAAATAGGATAGACTTTTATAAACCATAAATTCTGAACCATCAAGATATTTCGAACAATAAAAATCCATCATTTCTCTCAATGAAAATTCATTGAGCAAAAAGTACAAGTCTATAAAATCTTTTTTGCTTCCTCTTCCCGCAATAGCATTCAATTTCATAGCAGCAATATCTTTTTTTGAAAGCATCCGAATACCATCTATTTCAAAAGGTTTTTCGAGTAATGGATACGTATAATTTACAAAATCAACCTTAATTTCATTGATTTGTGTAATCAAAATATTTTTAGAACTTTTAAAGATTTCTGTTTTTCCTATTTTTTTTAAAATAGCAATAAACAATTCAAAATCTATAGGTTGATTTCCAAACAAATCAATATCAATTGAGTTTCTGTGACCTATTTGTAATGCTAATGACGTTCCTCCAACTAAATTAAAATCTGAAAAAGTTTTTTCAGACATAATTTTTTTTAAGAGTTCCATAAGTTCGGGAACAACTGTCTGTGTTTGTAACATCGAAATTCTGTCTTATCAATATTAAAAATAGTTGCAACGAAAGAAAGCGTAACAGCATCTAAACTTCTTGCATTCAACGATGCTTCTTTTATGGCCTCCATACCATATAACTTTTTTATCAAGTTCCAATCCTTTATGTTTCCATACTCCAACACTCTTTGAATAAAAAAGGTTTTGTATTTATCTAAGTCAAATCCATTCAAATCCACATCCCAAAAAAGATGCTGCGAAAAATCGTTTATGGTTATTTCTTTATACATAATAACAAAGGTAACAAATATTACAAAACCATCGTCAACTGAATTCGTTTCCTTTCCTCATCAACTTCTAACACTTTTACTTGAACGTGTTGGTGCAACTTCACCACTTCGTTTACATCGGAAACAAAACCTGCTTTGAGTTGGGAAATGTGAACCAAACCGCTTTCTTTTATTCCTATATCGACAAAACAACCAAAGGCAGTGATGTTGTTGACAATTCCGGGTAAAATCATTCCCGTTCTCACATTTTTTATTGCAGTAACATTCGGATCAAATTCGAAAACTTTGGCAGCCTTTCTTGGATCTAATCCTGGTTTTTCTAATTCTTTAACAATGTCTTTTAACGACAGAATTCCAATTTCTTTGGTGACGAAATCTTCTAGTTTTATTTTGGAAATTTTTTCTTTATTGGCAATTAAATCGTTGGTTTTTAAACCCAAAGCTGCCGCCATTTTTTCGACAATTCCATAAGCTTCTGGATGCACTGCCGAATTGTCTAAAGGATTTTTTCCGTCTTTAATTCGGATAAAAGCGGCGGATTGTTGAAAAGCTTTTTCGCCCAAGCGAGGTACTTTTTTGAGTTGTTTTCGGTCTTCAAAAGGTCCGTTTTCTTGACGATAAGTTACAATATTTTCAGCCATTTTTTCACCAATTCCAGATACGTAACTCAACAATGATTTACTAGCTGTGTTTATATTAACTCCAACCGAATTCACGCAACGAATTACTGTATTATCTAGTTCTTCTTTTAATTTGGTTTGATTCACATCGTGTTGGTATTGTCCAACTCCTATAGATTTTGCATCAATTTTTACCAATTCGGCCAAAGGATCTGAAAGTCTTCGTCCAATAGAAACCGAACCTCGAACGGTTACATCGAAATTTGGAAATTCGTCACGCGCAATTTTACTCGCCGAATATACCGATGCGCCCGCTTCCGAAACTACAAAAACCTGTATTGGCTTATCAAATGCTATTTTCTTTATAAAAAATTCGGTTTCACGACTTGCCGTTCCGTTTCCGATAGAAATGGCCTCAATGTTATAGGCGTTCACCATTGAACGGATTTTCTTCATCGCCATAACATCTTCTTTTTGTGGCGCATGCGGGTAAATCGTTTCGTTATATAGCAAATCGCCTTTTTCGTCCAAACAAACTACTTTGCAACCACTTTTAAAACCTGGGTCTATTGCAAGAATTCTTTTTTCTCCTAATGGCGGCGCCAGTAATAACTGACTCAAATTCCCTGCAAAAACATCGATGGCTTTACTATCCGCTTTGGCTTTAGCTTCTTGCAAGGTTTCGTTGGAAATGGCTGGTTCTAACAAGCGTTTGTAACTGTCTTTTATCGCTAGTTCTAAATGTTCTGTTGTATTGTTATTGGATTTTATAATTTCCTTTTCTATAAAATCAATAGCTTCCTCCTGCTCTATTTCAACATTGAGTTTCACAAATCCTTCTGCTTCTGCACGAAGCATCGCTAACAATCGGTGGGAAGGCACTTTTGAAATGGGTTCAGCCCAATCGAAATATTGTTTGAATTTCTGAGCATCTACTTCAGTTTCTTTTTTCTTAACCACTTTGGTTTCGATAATCGCATTTCTTTGAAACAGTCGTCGCAGATTTTTTCGGATATAAACATTCTCATTTATCCATTCGGCGATAATGTCACGTGCACCTTGCAGAGCTTCGTCTTCGTTTTTGACTTTAGCATTGATGTATTGCGTTGAAATAAAATCGATGTCCTCTTTTCCTTGGGCAAAAATTATTTTTGCCAAAGGTTCCAATCCGTTTTCACGTGCAATATCTGCTTTGGTTTTTTTCTTCTTTTTATAAGGTAAATACAAATCTTCTATCTCTTGCAAATCGAAACTATTAGAAATTTTAGCTTTCAATTCTGGTGATAGTTGTCCCTGTTCTTCTATTGTATTTAAAATACTTTCTTTCCGTTTTACAATGTCATCATATTGTTTGGAAAGCTTGGCAATTTGTTCAATAACCACCTCATCTAAATTTCCGGTTTGGTCTTTTCTATAACGGGATATAAAGGGAATGGTGCAATCTTCAGAAAGTAATTTTAATGTAGCTTCAATATTTTTTGGAGAAGCCGTTATTTGATTTTGAATGAATTGTATGCTGGTCATTTTTGAATTTTTTTGAATGCTTTTCCAAGGTTTTCAATTACATCGGTTATCAACATGCTTTCTTCGCTTTGTGTTTCTAATGTAATATCGGCTGCTAATCCATGGATGTAGACCGCCAGAACTGCCGCATTAATGGGTTCGTATCCTTGGGCTAAAAAAGCGGTGATGATTCCGGTTAATGCATCTCCCGAACCGCCTTTGGCTAAGCCAGAATTTCCTGTGGTGTTTTCAAATGATTGTTTTCCATCAGTAATGAACGTTTTGTTTCCTTTGAGTACAATAATAGCGTTTAATTCTGTTGCTTTAGTTTCGGCTTTTGTCCTTCTTTCGGTTTCAGAATCGTGATTTCCAAAAAGCCGATCAAATTCTTTTACATGTGGTGTTACAATCGAATTTATTGGAACTTGTTTTAATAAATTTTGATTTTTGGCTAAAATAGTCAAAGCATCAGCATCAAAAACAATTGGAGATTTCACTTGTTCTTTCAATAATTCTAGTTTTCTTTCGGCTTGCTTATCTGTTCCCATTCCAAGACCAATTGCAAAAGCATTGTATTTTTCCCAATCGTTTTTCTCTTCCCTAAATTCTATCATCGCTTCGGGAATTGAAGTGAAAATGGTTGCTCTTTCTTTTTTGGGAATATTCACTGTAACTAATCCAACTCCAGCTCTTAAACATGCTTTGGTAGCAATAATCGCCGCTCCCATTTTAGATTTGCTTCCGGCAATTATAAAAGCATGTCCATGATTGCCTTTATGAGAGTTAGGCAATCGTTTTATGACTATTTTTTTAATATAATTTTGGTCTATAAGAATCATGATATAAAGTTAGGGTATTTAATCCTGAACGATAAAATCTTTTGGGTCTTCTTTATTAAATTCGGGTTGAATATTAATATGATTAATATGAAATTGTTCAAATAAAACATGTTCTACTTCATGAAGCAAAACATTGAATTCACTCATCTTAATATCTTCCGAACAATCAAGGTGAGCTTCCAGATGCAATTCTTCATCATTCAAATGCCAAACGTGAATATGATGTAATTTATTTACTCCAGGTATTTTATGTACTTCGCGAACTATTTCTTTAATATCAATATAATCAGGTGTGAAAAGCATAAGCATTTTTGTGGAAGTAATTAATAATTTAACACCTACAACTATTAAATAAATAGCAATAGCAATTGTCATGACGCTATCAACCCAAAACCATCCGTAAAATTTCATCAATAAACCGCCAACCAACACAGCCACAGACGCCATCATATCGGTCAGTAAATGCAAATAGGCCGATTTCATATTAATGTTGTGCGCAGCGTCTTTTTGTAATAACAAAACTGAAAAACCATTGACAAGAATTCCTAATAAAGCCAACCAAATTACCAATCCTGACTGAATTGGATGTGGATTAAAAAAACGATTTATTGCGCCATAAACTAAAATTAATGCAACAATAACAAGTGTGGAAGCGTTTACAAATGCTGCTATTAATTCGGCTCTTTTGTAACCAAAAGTTTGATCAATAGATGCTTTTCTTCTTGATAATTTATTAGCAACCAAACTGAAAACTAATGAAAGAACATCCGAAAAATTATGAAGTGCATCAGAGATTAAAGCCAAACTTCCCGAAATTATTCCTCCTATTATTTGAGCAATGGTTATAAGCAGATTTAGTAAAATAGAATAAACTAAGTTTTTGCTTTTTACTTCATGTTTATGAATATGAACTTCGCTCATTTTTTAATTGTTTAAAATACCATAAATTTTAAAGCCAATCTGTAAAAACAAATAGCCAATAGGTACGTTTAGCAACATCAAAAATAAAGTTACTAAAATAGATTTTCTTTCTTTTTTGTTTTTGAAAAATAATGAAATAAGAAATAATGAAAGAATTATATTCAAAATAAAAAAAGCAATCATAAAAAAGATACTTATATAAATCATTCCGCTATATGCTGTGAAATAATATAGCGCTAAAATAAATCCTCCAAGCAAAAAAGTAAGTAATGCTACTTTTCTACTCAAACTGTTATAATCACTTACTGAACTTAGGTTTTGAAGCATCTTTCTTTTTTATTTACAGGCTATTTTATCCACTCGAGTGGCGTGTCTTCCGCCTTCAAAATTGGTATTTAAGAAAGTATCTACCATTTCTACCGCTTGTTGTATGGAGTTAAATCGAGCAGGAATACTAATTATATTGGCATCATTATGTTGACGAGCTAACGCCGCAATTTCTTTCGTCCAACATAATGCAGAACGAATTCCTTGATGTTTATTTACAGTCATGTTAATTCCGTTTCCTGAACCACAAATTACGATGCCAAAATTTGCTTTTCCGGTTTCAACATCTAAAGCAACTGGGTGACCAAAATCGGGATAATCAACACTATCAAAAGTATCGGTTCCGTGGTTTAAAACTTGGTGTCCTTTTTCTTTTAAAAAAGCTACAATAGCTTTCTTATAATCTGGTCCGGCATGATCGTTTCCGATAGATATTTTCATAGTGTCTTATATGTGGTTAGGTGTACAAATTTAAGCAAACTATTAGTTAGAATTTTGCTTTATTGCAACTACTTGATATTTAAAAACTAAGATTTTTTACTAACGTATTAATTTATATAACTAATTGAAAATCAATACTTTTTATTTAATAAAATTGTTAAAAATACAGATTGTTAATAGCTATTTGCAATTCGTTGATAATCAGTTAACCTTAAATTAACATTTGTTGTTAACAACTTAGGATAGAATTTTAGAAGTTTTTCTTGGTTGTATGTAAATAAATTGTAATGCAAAATTGTAATTAAAAAATCAAAATTAGTTTCTCTTTTTTTTATAAATTTTATCAGCATAAATAAGATGGTTTTCAACAAAAAACAATACAAAAACTTATTAAAAAAATAAGTTATTTTTAATATATTAACAGCTGTTAATAAAAAATAAATATTTACTCATTTTAAGAACTTTACAATTACTTAACATTGTTAATTTCTCTGTATAAGTTTAGATAACTTTTAAAATATGATTATTTAAAAAAAGTTATTACAACTATTAACACGCTATAATAACCATCATAAATTTAAATTTAATTTAATCTTTTTTTTGATGATTCTAATGATTGTTGAAAACTCTAATTTTTTTATAAAAATAAAAAATGTTATTTTTTCTATAAATCTTAATACTTAATTCTATAAATCTTAATACTTCTTCGTAATTTTCAGCAATAATACTAAAGATACAATGAGAAAGAAACCCAAAAAGTTCGGAAAAAATGAGAAAACCTTTTCCGAAAAAATATTTAAAATACTTTCAAAAAACGCCAATAAACCTTTTAATTACAAACAAATAGCTGCTATTTTAGAATTAGATGATACTAAAAGTAGAAACGAAATTATTAAAGATTTAAAAATTTTAGCTGCTCAAAAATTAATCATAGAATCTGAACCTGGTAAATACCTCGTAAAAGCTTCCAGTAAGCAATATTATGAAGGAGTAGTTGATATGACTTCTAGAAAAACGGGCTATTTTGTTTGTGATGAATTAGAACATGATGTGTTTATCCCTTTTATAAATTTGAATCATGCATTAGATAATGATAAAGTAAAAGCGTATGTGTATAACCGAAGAAGTTCTAGAAAACCTGAAGCAGAAGTCATTGAAATAGTAGAAAGACATAAAACAGAATTTGTTGGAGTAATTGATATTCAAAAGAATTTTGGTTTTGTAACTACGGCTAACGCAAAAATGTATACGGATATTTTTATACCAAAAAACAAATTAGGGGAAGCTGAACATGGAGATGTAGTTTTGGTAAAACTAGAAGATTGGCCAGCAAAAGCCGATTCACCTTTTGGTTCTGTTATAAAAGTACTTGGAAAACCTGGAGAACACAATACCGAAATTCATGCGATTTTGGCTGAATATGGTCTGCCGTATGATTTTCCGATTGAAGTAGAAGCGTATGCTAATAAACTAGAAACTTCTATTACTCAAGATGAAATTGCAAAACGAAGAGACATGCGAAAAGTACTCACGTTTACTATTGATCCAAAAGATGCTAAAGATTTTGATGACGCACTTTCCTTTCAAGTTTTAGATAATGGAAATTATGAAATTGGTGTTCATATTGCTGATGTTTCTCATTATTTAAAAGAAGGAACTATTCTTGATGATGAAGCATATAAAAGAGCAACTTCTGTTTATTTAGTTGATAGAGTGGTTCCAATGCTTCCTGAAGTTTTATCAAATTATGCTTGCTCGCTAAGACCACATGAGGAAAAATATACGTTTTCTGCTATTTTTGAATTAACACCAAAAGCTGAAGTTGTTAATCAATGGTTTGGTAGAACTATTATTTTCTCTGACCAACGTTTTTCGTATGAAGAGGCACAACAAATTATAGAAACAAAATCAGGTGCTATTCCTGCTGAGATTTCATTAACAGGAAAGGAGTATAAAGTGCCAGCAGAAATTGTAGCAGCCACCTTAAAACAAGATGAATTAGCTAAGATTCTGCGAAGAAAAAGGATGGCTGAAGGTGCCATTTCTTTTGATAAAGTAGAAGTAAAATTCAATTTAGATGAAAATGCAGAACCTGTTGGTGTTTTCTTTAAAATATCTAAAGATGCTAATCATTTAATTGAAGAATTTATGTTGTTGGCCAATAAAAAAGTGGCTGAATTTATTGGAAAACAAAAGAAAACGTTTGTATATCGAATTCACGATGAACCCAATGAAGATAAGTTAATCAACCTGCAAACGGTGATTTCTAAGTTTGGTTATGCGATAAATATGAAATCGAAATACGATATTTCAAAATCATTGAATAAATTACTAAATGATGTCAACGGAAAAAAAGAACAAAATTTAGTAGATACGTTAACCATTAGAAGCATGAGTAAAGCCAAATATTCTACCGAAAATATTGGTCATTATGGTTTAGCTTTTGATTTTTACAGTCATTTTACTTCGCCTATTCGTCGTTATCCTGATGTGATGGTGCATCGATTATTGCAATATTATTTAGATGGAGGAAAATCAGCTGATGCTGATATTTACGAAGAAAAATGTGCTCATTCCAGTGATATGGAAGGTTTAGCGGCTCAAGCCGAAAGAGATTCGGTAAAATACATGCAAGTAAAATACATGCAAGATCATAAAGATCAAGAGTTTTTGGGAGTTATTTCAGGAGTTACAGAATGGGGAATTTATGTAGAAATTATTGAAAACAAATGCGAGGGAATGGTTCGTATTCGCGAAATAAAAGAAGATTATTATACATTTGACGAAAAGCAATATGCCTTAGTAGGTCAAGCTACAGATAGTATTTTACAATTGGGAGATGAAGTTTTTGTAAAAGTAAAAAATGCGGATTTAGTTAAGAAACAATTGGATTTTCATTTTATTAGAAGAAAGGAATAGGTAGTGTTCAGTTTTCAGTTATTAGTATTCAGTAAATTTTTTAATATGAAAAAAATTGTTTTTAGTTTATTAATATTTAGTACAGTTGCTTTTGCTCAAGAAACCAAAAATGTGGGCAATTTTAACAAAGTAACTTCCTTTGATCGTATTGATGTTTTTCTTGTTCCAAGTGATGAAAATAAAGTGCAACTTGATGGAAAAGATGCTGAAGAAGTAGAGTTAGTCAATAAAAATGGCGAATTAAAAATTAGAATGCCTTTAACTAAAATAATGTCTGGAGACAATATTTCGGTTACAGTTTATTTTAAAAGTCTTGATGCTGTTGAAGCAAATGAAGGTTCGAGAATAGCATGTGGAGACACAATTAAAGCAACATTTTTTGATATAATAGTCAAAGAAGGTTCTGAAATAAAACTACTGCTTGATGTAGAAAAATTAAAAAGTAAAGTTTCAGATGGTTCAACAGTATCTTTGGAAGGAAAAGCATCAACTCAAGATGTTTTAGTGAATTCAGGAGGAATTTATGAGGCAAAAAAATTACTAACCAGTCAAACAATCATTACGGCAAATGCTGGTGGACAAGCAGCTGTTTTTGCAACAAATGTAGTCGATGCAAAAGTTCGTGCTGGAGGAGAAATCACCATTTATGGTAAACCAAAACAAATCAATCAAAAAGTAATAGCAGGCGGAACTATTGAACAAGCAAAGTAATTTTATTTTAAAATATAGATTTTAAATTCTAAATTGCAGTGTCAAAATTGTAACAATGATAGTAGTTAAAGATATTTTATCAGCCATCCCACTTGGTTTCTTTCTAAGTTTTATGATTGGACCAGTATTCTTCGTTTTGTTAGAGACGAGTGTCGTAAAAGGATTCAAGGCAGCTATTGTATTTGATTTAGGTGTTGTTTTAGCCGACATAATTTTTATTATCGTAGCTTTTTTTAGTAGTTACCGATTAATACAAAGTATAAAAGACGATCCAGCATTGTTTATTTTTGGCGGATTAGTGATGTTGACTTATGGAATCATATCATTTGCAAAAAACAGAAAAGAATCTAAAAAAAGCATCGATGAAATTGATCCAAAAATATTAGCAAAAACCAATTATTTATCTTTGTTTTTTAAGGGTTTTTTCTTGAATTTCATTAACATTGGCGTGCTTGGTTTTTGGTTAGCTATCTTGATAACTGTAGGTCCACAACTAGAATTGAAAACCTCTAGAATGTTGACTTTTTTCTCCACTTTAATAGTTACTTATTTTATAACTGACATTTTTAAAATTCTATTAGCTAAACAATTACGTAATAAACTTAATCCAAAAAACATTCTTTTGATTAAGAAAGTTATTAGTATTATTCTAATTGTTTGTGGAGTTTTTTTACTTTCACAAGCGTGGTTTCCCAATGAACAAAAAATGGTAAATTCTGCTTTTGAAAAGTTGGAGAAAGAGAAATAGCTCTGTGTTATGGGAAAAATAATTTTATTCTTCTTGTTATTTTTTTCTTTTTCATTTTATGGACAAAATGATACAATAACGGATGTAAATATGCCAAGTATTAGTGTAGTTTCTGCTGACAAAATGAATGTGGTTTATCGTGGTTTACCGAATCCGATTTCAATTTCAGTTCCTAATTGTAAATCTTTTGAAGCTACAGGAAATGGATTATTTAAGCTTTCAGATGGAAAATTTACATTACAGCCCGGACCAGGAATAGAAACAACAATCACTGTAGAAATTGTTCTAAATGATGGGTCAATCAAAAAAGAAGAACATAAATTTATAATAAAGAATTTAAGTAAAATTTATGGTGCAATAAATGGATTATCATGTGATCAATGTATTATTGAAATGACTAAACAAGAACTTAAGACAGCTGTTATTTCATTGGATTTAAAAATGTACTATGATGGATTAGATATAAAAAGAGAAAAAGTTACTTCTTTTAAAATTGAATTTCTAGATAATAATCATTTAATAATTTTTGACAATAAATTGAATGATAAAGCGTTATCTATAATTAATGAATTAAAAACAGGTTCTATTTTTAAGATTTCAGAAATCCATTATCCAAATCCATTAGATATTTGTAGAACAAGTCCAGTTGATATAAAAGTTATGATTATTAAATAATTAAAAAAAATCAAAAGAACTCACATATAAAGGGCTATTATTTCTATTAACTTGTTAGGGTAATCGTCCGGTTTCGAACATAACTTTAATTAATTTTTTAGATTCTTCGTTCCTCAGAACGACAAATAAAAAGAGCTACTATTTCTAGTAACTCTCTTGAGGCATCTCCCGAAACTTCGGGACGGATTCGAACATAACTTTAATCAATTTTTTAGATTCTTCGTTCCTCAGAATGACAAAAAAAAAGAGCTACTATTTCTAGTAACTCTCTTGAGGCATCGTCCGGATTCGAACCGGAGTATACGGTTTTGCAGACCGGTGCCTAGCCACTCGGCCACGATGCCAGTTGGACGGCAAATATACTAAAAAGTTTAAAGTTTAAAAGTGTAAAGTTTAAAAAGTTTTCTAACTAATTCGTACTTCCAACTTCGTAAATCGTATTTAACTCCTGTATTCTTCCATTTCAATCGTAACCGCTTCAACATCACCACCAATCGGGGGATTGAGTTTTGAAACCGCTAAAAGAATTCGAGATACTTCAGGTATTTCACTAAAAATTCTAACAATAATTCTATGGCCTACATGTTCTAATAACTTGGAACGAACAGCCATTTCTTCAACAACAATTTTGTTTAAAAGCACATAATCAACCGTATCTTTGAGTTCATCAGTAGTTGAAGATTTTCTTAAATCAGTTTTAATTTCTAAATCAACACGGTAATCGGAACCAATTTTAGCTTCCTCTTCTAAGCATCCATGAAATGAAAAAGTTCTGATATTTTGTAGTTTTATAGTTCCCATATATTCTATGTTTCAGGTTTAAAGTTCAAAGTTACTATGTTTTCTAGCTTTTTTAAACAACTTTAAACTTTAAACTTTAAACATTTTCTATCTTTGTCAAAAGATAGAAAATTACTATGTCTACAGAAGAGAAGTCGCTTAATTTCATTGAACAAATTATAGAAGAAGATTTGAAAAACGGTTTGTCGAAAGATAAACTTCGTTTTCGTTTTCCGCCAGAACCTAATGGGTATTTGCATGTGGGTCATGCTAGTGCTATTTGTTTAAATTTTGGCTTAGGCATTGATTATCAAGCTCCAGTAAACTTGCGTTTTGATGATACCAATCCAGCAAAAGAAGAACAAGAATATGTGGACGCTATCAAAAGAGACATCGAATGGCTCGGCTTTCAATGGAGTAATGAATGTTACGCTTCAGATTATTTTCAGCAATTATACGATTGGGCAATCGAATTTATCAAAAAAGGAAAAGCTTATGTGGATAGCCAATCTTCTGAAGACATGGCAAAGCAAAAAGGAACGCCAACAAGTCCAGGAACGGATTCACCATACAGAAATCGCTCTGTTGAAGAAAATTTAGATTTATTTACGCGAATGAAAAACGGGGAGTTTCCAAACGGAACACACATTCTTCGCGCCAAAATAAGTATGAATGCCAACAATATGTTGATGCGTGATCCAATTATGTACCGAATTCTACATGCACATCATCACAGAACAGCAAATGATTGGTGTATTTATCCAATGTATGATTGGGCGCATGGCGAAAGCGATTATTTAGAACAAATTTCACACTCGTTTTGTACGCTCGAATTTTTGCCACACCGAGAATTATACGATTGGTTTTTAGACCAGATTCAATCTGAACTTGTTTCAGATTCTCAACTTCCTGTTCGTCCAAAGCAAAGAGAGTTTGCGCGTAGAAATCTTTCGCATACCGTTGTTTCTAAAAGAAAATTACTGCAATTAGTTGAAGAAAAACACGTTACAGGTTGGGACGATCCAAGAATGAGTACCATTTCGGGAATGCGAAGACGTGGTTATCCGCCGATGGCAATCCGGAATTTTGCTACTACTATCGGAATTGCAAAAAGAACAAATCTTATTGACGTTTCGCTTTTAGAGTTTTGCGTTCGAGAAGAACTGAATAAAACAACACCTCGTGTGATGGCGGTTTTAAATCCCGTAAAATTGGTTATTACTAATTATCCTGATGGGAAAGAAGAAATTTTAGATGCCGAAAACAGTCCGGAAGACGAAAGTTTAGGATTTAGAAAAGTGCCTTTTTCTAAAGAATTGTATATCGAAAGAGAAGATTTTCAGGAAGAAGCCAACAAGAAATTTTTCCGTTTGACCTTAGGAACAGAAGTGCGTTTGAAAAATGCTTATATCATCAAAGGGGAAAGTGTTGTAAAAGATGCAGCCGGAAAAATAACCGAAATTCATTGCACTTACGACGTAGATTCTAGAAGTGGAAGCGGAACAGAAGCTTCTCAACGCAAAGTAAAAGGAACGATTCATTGGGTTGCTATCAAGCATGCGATTGAAGCTGAAATTCGTATTTATGACCGTTTGTTTACTCATGAAAATCCAGATGGCGATAAAGAGGTTGATTTCAAAGAATACATCAATCCAAATTCATTGGAAGTGATTACAGGATATTTGGAACCTAGTTTAGCAACTGCCAAAAACGGAGAACGTTTCCAATTCCAACGTTTGGGCTATTATTGTGTTGATAAAGATTCTTCTCCCGAAGCTTCGGGAGGAAAATTAGTTTTTAATAAAACTGTTGGCTTGAGAGACACTTGGGCAAAAGTGGAAAGTAAAGAATAAATAAAGTATAGTTTTTATAGATTAAAGTCAACAGAAATGTTGACTTTTTCTATTATTAGATTATATTATAGTTGATTTAAAATGGATATAGTAAAACTATTAAAAACGTCTTTTATATTTTAATTTTAAGCAATTTTTAAAATTAATTCTAGTGAAATTATATTTCAGCAAAAAACACTTCAGCAATCACCTTATTTCGATTTTAATTAATTTAACGGTTTTTATATTTTACTATTGATGGTAAATAGTAAAATATTTTGTGTTGTTTTATTTTTATTTTATATTTGACTATTGATAGTAAATAGTAAAATATGACTGCTAAAGAAAAAATCATTCAGCTTTTTGAAATAAAAAAGGAATTGAGTGTAACGGAAATTGTAAATGAAATCCATGCTTCCAAACAGATGGTACATTTGGTTTTAAATACGTTGATAGATAATAATTTTATCGATAAAATAGGTAGAACACCCAAAACTATTTATAAACTCAAAGTTATTACTAATAAAAAAGCTATTACGACTGCTATTATTCCAGTCGAAAAACAAAAGTTTTTACAAGATAATTTTATTCTAATTACCGAAATAGGCCAACTTCTTAACGGATTAGAAGCATTTGAAAACTGGTGTGAAAAACGTAGTTTACCATTAGAAAAAACTATTGATGAATTTATTTTAACCAAAGACAAATACAACCAATATATTGATAAAAACGGATTAATATCGGGTTTAGAAAAGCTAAAAAACACTAAAGGTTATGATAAAATTTTATTAGACGAATTACTTTATCTTGATTTTTATGACATAGAACGATTAGGAAAAACACGACTTGGAACTATTTTACATTACGCAAAACAAGGTCAGAACAAGATGTTGATGAATATTTTAATTGATGAGATTAAAGAAAAAATAAATACGCTAATTTCAGTTTATAAAATTGATGCCATAGCTTATGTTCCACCAACAATAAGACGTGAAACTCAACTAATGAAAGTATTAGCCAACGGTTTAAAAATTAATTTACCAAGTATAGAAATTCAAAAAATTGGCGGTATAATACCGGTTCCACAAAAATCTTTAAATAAAATTGAAGAGAGAATTAGCAATGCAGAAAACACCTTTGTTGTAAAAGGGAATGTGTCCTATAAAAATGTTCTTTTAATTGATGATGCGGTTGGTTCTGGCTCAACTTTAAATCAAATAGCTGGAAAAATTAAAAACAAACAATTAGCAAAGAAAGTGATTGGCGTAGCAATTGTAGGAAGTTTTAAAGGTTTTGATGTTATTACCGATGTTTAACTTCTATTTAATGTTGAAAACAATTTTTTTTTCGTAACTTTATTTGAAATTAAATTATAGAAATCATGTCAAGTTCAAACAACAATAGTATTTTAGCCCTTCTTGCTGGAGCAGCAGTCGGATTGGGATTAGGAATTTTATTTGCTCCCGATAAAGGGACAAAAACGCGAGAAAAAATCAAGGATGGTTTAGATGATTTGAAAGACAGCGCCAAATCAAAATGGGACTTCCTTGAAACAGAAACCAAAGAAAAGTTCTCAAAAACAAAAGACGATTTGAAAGACACTGTTAATGATTTGCTCTCTGATTCAAGTTACAAGGCGGAGGAAGCAATTACTTTTTTGGAAGAGAAATTAGCCGAGCTAAAAAAACAAAACGCAAAACTTCACAAATAATGGCTTTTGAAGAATTAAAACAAAATGCAGAAGGCATTCAGGAAAATACCAAAGCATATATAGAAACTAGTCTAGCGTACTATAAACTTTGGGGTTTTAAAGTTGCCATGAAGTCAACCACATTGATGGTTAAGTTTTTCTTAATCGCATTTTGTTTGATGATTGTTTTACTGTTTATATCAATCGCAGGAGCTTTTGTTTTTGGCGAGATGTTGAACAGTTACCCTTTAGGTTTTTTGTGTGTAGCGGGTATTTATTTAGTTTTAGCGTTACTTTTATTCTTCGTAAAAGACAGAATTGTTGAAGGCCCCATTTTAGAGAAATTCTCCGAAATATTTTTTAATGATTAATTATGGAAACCAAAAAATATTCATCCTACGCCGAAATCGAACAAGAGTTACAAATCCTAAAAATGGAAAGGGAAATACAATATCAAAAGATTGTATTGAGCATTGATAAAACCAAAGAAAGTATTCTTCCGTTTAGGAAAGTTAATAAGATTTTGGAAAGCGTTTCAAATTTCTCATCAGGAACGTATGGGACGATTTTGAAAACACTAATTCCAATAGCAATCAATTGGTATATAAAAAGAAAAAGAGGCGATTAGGCCTCTTTTTTATTGTTTTACCAAGAATTTGTGGGTTTTAGTTATAAGATAAACCATTAAGAAATTAAGTAAATTAA